>X363_Desmarests_Spiny_Pocket_Mouse__coassemble_654_pt1 | contig 18446 bp, 19 predicted proteins | sample X363_Desmarests_Spiny_Pocket_Mouse__metabat2_high_PE_007 | metagenome-assembled genome bin X363_Desmarests_Spiny_Pocket_Mouse | reverse complement strand
GCGCAGGCGTGAGAGTTTTCAATTGCAAATCCGCGAGGGAGTTGCAATTTCGACCCCCATAGGGGTGAAGCAACCTACATATAATACGGAGTGCATCAAGCGCCAGCGAGTGTGGCTTGCTTCGCAAGCACAATTTCCAAGCGGAACTCGCAAAAAAAACGCACTTTGCAAGAAATTCTCGCGATTGCCCACGCTACAATTGTGAATGCCTTTTTTATAATGCGTTTGCCCTGATATACTCTAAACAACAGACGATAAAATCCTCATCATTTTCAGAAGTAACAATCATAAAAAAAAACAATCATCTTATTGACATAATACTTTTTTTTTGTATAGTACCATAGTTTTACATTCTTTCATTTTCAGCAAAGAAGAAAGTTGAGGCTTTCGAGTTGCGGAAAATGAAACTTCGTTTCGTAATGAAATGAGGAATTGCATTTTGTACATCAGTTCTACACAAAGGAGGATGCTTATGAAAAGCATCAAAAGAATTATTTTTGCTGCTGTCGCCATTTGCGCAGTATTCGCATTTGCGGCATGCAAAGAAGAGGATGATGGCACATCGGTAAGTGCTGTTTATGAGAATGCCACGGAAAAACAAACTGTGACATTCTATGATGACAGCACTTTCACAGTCGCTCAAATGGGAAAAACTGTCTATACAGGAACATACACAGGCGATGCAGCAAAAGACGGCGAAATCACAATTACACCCAAAAAAATGCCAGGCACTTCTGGTAGCCTTGAAGACATTCCGTCCGCTGGACAAACACCAATACTTCTCAAAATCACAAACGGTAAAGTCACTTTCATGAATACAGAATACACGCGAAAATAACGCAAGAGACGACTTATAAAGAGTGTGCGATCCATTGCAAAATGACCGCGCACTCTTTTTTTATTCGCGAGAAAGGTTTGCCCACCCCCACGCTTTGCATCGGGAGAGGTTGAGTTTCAAAATCAATTTCCAACCTTCGACATTCACATATACCATTCACGCATACTTCTGTTTGTTTCAAAACCATCTCTGTGGGAGGGACAACGCATCTTTTCTCATCTTAAGGGAACTTTTTTATCTTATCCTCAGGAACTTTTTCAAAGTATTGCATTAATATGTGCTCGCATTCATCGGGGGTCTTTGAATGCAGCAGCTGAGTCTTTGCGTAATGCGCAAAAGAAAAATTATTTGAATAATAGGTGAAAAAGCGATTCAGTCTGCTTCTCCAAAACTCCTGCGGCTGGTGTTTTTTTACGCACTCAACAAAATAGAGCGCGCTTTCAAGCAAGTCCACCTCCCTCCCCTGCATTGCCCCAGAAAGCAATGCAAATATCCACGGTTTTTGCACTTGAGCACGCGCTATCATCGCCCCGCAGCATGAAGGACAGAGCTTTTTCACCGCCTCGAAAGTTTCATCGTCAATGTCGCCGTTCACATACACTTCGGTTTTTCCCAAAAGCATTTGCGCGGCGCTTTCCGCATATTCATAGCGCGGTTTTTCACGATACTTTTCTTTTTTTGTGCGTGGATGAATGGAAAGAAGCTCGACCCCACTGTCAGAAAGCATTTTGCAAAACGCAAAAAATGTTTCATCGCTGAAATCGTCATCTCCAAGTCTGCATTTCACACTCAAGCGTTTATGAATTTTTGTCTTTTCTTCGTATTTCAAAAGGACGCTCTTTACACTCTCAACCAAAGAACGCGTTTCCTCAAGAGGTTTTAGCATCCATGCGATGCCTGCCCCGCTTTTTAGTATTTCGGGAGCGGAACACCCCATATTTACATCCACGCCAATCCCCGGCAATTCACAAAGAATCTTAGCAGCCTCAACCATAGATTTTTCGGCTTGACCCGTCAATTGCCACACGATTTTTTCGGGGCACGGAGCAGCGTCTATATAATATTTTTCAAACCGCCCATTGTTCAAAAGAGCAGGCGCATGTATCATTTCAGTAAAATATTCATCGCAAAAACCGAATTTTTCAACGAGCATCCGAAACGCGCAGTGTGTAAGCGTTGCCATTGGCGCAGAAATTAATTTCATGATTTCATCGCTATTTTTTCATATAATCCAAGATATTTTTCAGCGGCATCAGACCAAGGAAATGACTGCGCCATCGCTTTTTTCTGCATTTTCTTGAAAACATCATTTCTTTGTGAAAAAATATTAACTGCATATTTCACCGTGTTGTAAACCGCATCAGGAGTCAAATCATAAAATGTAAATCCCGTTCCCTCCCCCGTCTCTTCATTGTAATTTAAAACAGTGTCGGCAAGCCCTCCTGTCTGGTGAACAATCGGAAGCGTTCCATACATCATCGAATATATTTGATTCAGTCCACACGGCTCATATTTTGACGGCATGAGAAAAAAGTCGCTTCCCGCCTCCACAATATGACTCAACGCCTCGCTATATCCTAAAAACGAGGCGAAATTCTCAAAACGCTCTGTGAGATAGCGGATTTCATTTTCACACCAGTTTTCCCCGCTGCCAACAACGACAATCTGGACATTCAAGTCCTCGCAAAGCCGCCACATGCAGCCATAGAAAGGTCGAAACAACTCATTAATGCCTTTTTGCTCGGCAAGTCGCGTGACAATACCAATAACCGCCTTTGTTTCATCAACAGGAAGATTAAAACGCTTTTGCAACGCAACCTTGCACTGCTTTTTTCCACTCATGTTTTCAGCGGTATAGTTTTTTGCAATATATCTATCAGTTTTAGGATTCCATTGCTGCGTGTCAACGCCATTTAAAATTCCTGAGAGTACGTTTGAACGAACCCGCAAAAGACCGTCAAGCCCAAATCCTCCTTCAGGAGTACGAATTTCGTTTGCGTATGTCGGTGAAACGGTGGTTATCACAGAAGCAGAGGTGATTGCGGCCTTTAAAAAATTTATCGAACCAAAATCATCAAATCCCGAAGAAAACCGAACATTTTCAGGCAGCCCCAAAAATTGATATGCATCACCCTGATAGCGCCCCTGATAACCCATATTATGAATTGTAAAACAAGTGCGCACTTTTGAAAAATCGTCAAGATGTAAAACGGAAGCGTTTTTTAAGAGAACGGGCGCAAGAGCGGTAGACCAATCATGACAATGCACAACATCGGGTATCCACATGAGCTTTTTACAAAGGGCAAACATTGCATGCGCAAGAAGTGAAAATCTCAAGGGATTGTCATGGTAATCCGTTTCAAATCTGTTTCCATAGATGCCATCGCGCCCAAAAAGACGCTCGAAGTCCATAAAATACACTTGAACAGAACTTTCTGACATGGAAGCGCTGTAAAAATCAACATGAAAATCAGCGAAGCCCAAATTAACAGGGATATTTTTAAATACCGGCTCAAGCTTTTCACGCCCGATTGTATAGTAACGCGGCATCAAAATGCGAACATCAACGCCTTTTTGAGAAAGCGCCTTTGACAGAGCCGAAACAGCATCGGCAAGTCCGCCTGTTTTTGCAAATGGAAACGCCTCTGCGCTCATCATCAATACTTTCATTTTGAATGAACGGCATTGTAAAATGCCTTCCTTGAATCTAAAATAGTTTTTTCAGAGACACAATAGGAAACTCTGAACCAGCCCTTTCCCCCAAAGCCTGCGCCTGGCGCGCACAGAATATTGTATTTTTTCAAGTGCTCGGTGAACGCCATGTCATCTCCATTCCAGCCGTCAGGAACTTTCACGAACAGATAAAACGCTCCTTCAGGTTCTGCATATTCCAATCCCGCGAAGTCCATAACCTCTTTTATTTCAGCGGCGCGTTTTTCATAAAGCGAATAATCGCATTTTGCATTCCAGCTTTTTGCGATGACTTTTTGAAAAAATGCAGGAGCATTCACAAAGCCTAATATTCTTGTGGCAAGAATGCATGCTGAAACCAAAGCATCACAATCTTCAGAACGCGGATTCACCGCGATATAACCAATTCTCTCTCCAGGAACACTCAAATTTTTTGCAAATGAAGTGACAACGATGGAATTGTCATACACAGGAAACACCGATGCAATCTTTCTGTTGTTATATGCAATAGCGCGATACGGTTCGTCGCAAACAATATACGGCACTCTACCCGTTTTTTCTCCGTGCTCCTCAAGGGCATGCGCAAGCGCCTTTATATCATCTTCGCTATAGATTTTTCCTGTGGGATTGTTCGGTGAATTTATAATAATCGCGGCGGTTTTTTCTGAAAGCGCGCTTTTTATCTCGTCAATGTTCAATGAAAAATCGGGGTTTGTCTTTACAGGATGCAAAACGCCTCCATGGTTTCTCACATAATGCCCATATTCGGCAAAATAGGGAGCGGGCACCAGCACCTCATCTCCATCGTCAAGAAGCGATTTAAAGACACAGTTCATTGCGCCTGCCGCCCCCACAGACATAATTATATTTTCAGCGGAAATAGCAACGCCTTGTTCCAGCGATGTTTTTTTCGCCATTGCCTCGCGCGCTTCGACATACCCCGCATTGGGCATATATCCGTGTGAAAGCGGAGCTTTATCCGCGGCGATTTCTTGTATTGCAGAAACAACTTCCTCTGGTGGCTCTAAATCAGGATTCCCGATGCTAAAATCAAAAACATTGTCCGCGCCGAACTTCTTCTTCAAGGCAGCGCCTTCTTCAAACATCTTGCGAATCACGCCGTTTGATGGGTCTTCCAAAATTGAACGAATCTTTTTAGAAATCATAGTGCTATTATAACATAGATTTTTGCGAATATGTCAAGAGATTTTGAGAATTTGAGAAAATTCGGAAAAAAATAATATAGAAGAGAAGAACCTTAGAACCAGTGTACCGTTTTTGCGAATGCAAAAACGGTTTAGCGAAGCGATCTGACCTTCGAGCATCGAACACTGGTGTATTTATCTAGTGGTCAGTCAAACGCTGTCACACAAACGCTGTCAAATGCTTGAAATTATCCGCCCAAAACAGTATAGTAAGAGTATGAAAAAAATCCTTTTGTGCTTTTTGATCGCTACAGTCGCACTTCCCTCGTTTTCGCTGCCGTTCAACGAGAAGCTTTCAGATGACGATGTAAGGACGCTTGAAGCGGGCACGGTTTTAAGCCGAAACATTGGAAAATATAAAAACATTTCGATTCAAGGAGAAAACCCAGGAATCGATAGAATAAAAGAGGAGATAAAGAATCTCAATCCAAACTATCTTGTGGAGCTACTGCAAGTCCGTCCTTACAACGGCAACGAAAATCTTGCACAAACAATGCGCGCAGTTCTTGAAGACATTCCGTCTTATGCGGGCATCCAATATTGGTCTGTGCAGCACGACCGCTATTACGACCTTTACGAAACGGCGGAAGTTCTTGAAAAGCAAACACCCGATGAAAAAACAACTCGATACATCGCGGATTTGTTTATGGAGCCCTTCTCAACAATACACTCTATAATAACATTGGAGCAGACAGACGATTATTTGCTGTACACAATGGAAAACACAAACGACTTGCGATTCAACGGCAAGTTTCTTTGCGTGAAGAAGAACAATATGAAGTCCGCAATCCTGCTTTTCCGTGACGGCGACAACTGGATTATCTATGGGCTTGGCGGCTGCAAGGCGTTAAAAGTCGCACTCTTTGAGGAAAGAATAGAACGCTCATTTATAAATAGAATAAAAACATTCTGCAATTACATTTATGAAAAAATATAACGGTATGGTGTAAAATGATTTGGCTTATTGGTTCAAAAGGGATGCTCGGAACTGAAGTTGGCGAGGAGCTTTCCTCGCGAGGACTTTTATGGCTTGGCTCTGGAAGCGAAGTTGACATCACAAATCCACGCGAAATTGAAAATTTCATCACCTCAACGGAAACGCAGAACTATTTGGATATGCACACAAAGTCAAAAGACCCAATGGAGCGAAAAATCAGTTGGATTATAAACTGCGCCGCCTACACTGCGGTAGATGCAGCCGAGGACGACACGGAGAATGCGGCTTTGGTAAATGCAACGGGGGCTTTAAATATAGCGCGTTCCGCACGAAACCACGGAGCGAAACTCATCCACATTTCGACTGACTATGTTTTTGATGGAAAATCATCCGTTCCATACAAGGAGACGGATGCGAAAAATCCGACTGGAGTTTATGGGAAGACGAAATCCGACGGAGAGGATGCGATTTGCTGTGCAATGACGCAATATTATATCATCAGAACCGCATGGCTCTATGGATTTTACGGAAAGAATTTCGTGCGCACAATGACGAACCTTTTTAACTCCAAGGACTCTGTAAAAGTCGTTTCAGACCAAAGAGGCACTCCCACCTGTGCAAAGGACTTGGCATCCGTAATTGTCACAATCATTGAGAAATCTCAAAAGGCGACGTCTTTTTTCGGAAAAAACAGCGCGCCATCTTATGGCATATACCATTTTTCAAACAGAGGCGAAACCACTTGGTTTGACTTTGCAAAAAAAATATACGAGCTCGGAAAAAAATGTGGAAAAGTCACAGGCGAATGCAAAACACTTCCCTGCACGGCTGCAGAATTCGGCGCAAAAGCCCCCCGCCCCGCCTATTCGGTTTTGAGCAAGGAAAAAATCGAAAAAGAGCTTCGCATAAAAATCCCCGACTGGGAGCAAAGCCTGAAATTATTCTTGAGCGACAAACGCTTTGTGGTGTAAAGGGGATGTACACAGGGCTTTTACTCGTTTGGAAAAACGCACAACAAATTTTTAGCTAATTGCACACTCACTCTAAAACGAAACTCTACAGACTTTCCAGTTTTTGCGTTGAAATCCCTGTGTGCTTCATAATCAAATCAGAAGCAACCCCATCGTTTAGCATATTTCGTGCGGTTTCAATCGCCTTTTGCCGAATACCAATAGTAATTCCTTGCTTTTTTCCGATTGCCACACCCTCTTTTTGTCCTAGTCTTCGACCTTCTTCTCCTCCATCGCTATGCTGCATAAATGTGTTTGTTATTGAAAGTCCTCCCACGCGACGATTTTTTCATTTCGCATATCACACCTCGTATATATTTATTCTTTCAAAGAAAAATCTTTATCAATCTTTATCAATACTCTTTCAAAATTCAGATAAATGCATTATACTAGAGAGTATATACTTGTGATTAAAATACAATCGCTAGGAATTTTGAACTTAAAATTGGAGAAATGTGAATGAGTGACCAAAGATTAACTTATTCTTATTTTCCTGGTTGCACATTGAAGAACAAGGCGAAGGACTTGGACTTGTACGCCCGCAAATGCGCTGAAACACTTGGTTTCCATCTTGAGGAAATCGACGAATGGCAGTGCTGTGGCGGTGTATATCCAACAGGCAAAAATGAAATCGCACCAAAACTACCTTCCGTTCGTGCTTTGGCTTGCGCCAGGGATAAAGGACAGCCTCTTGTGACGCTCTGTTCCGCTTGTTACAATGTAATAAAGCAGATCAATGAGGATTTTAAGAACGACGAGAACTTGATTCTTAAGGCGAACAATTATCTTGCCAGGGATGGGCTTGCCTATCATGGTGAAACAAGAGTTCTTCATTTTCTTGAAGTGCTTCGTGATGAAATCGGATGGGAAAAAGTTCGGGCGGCTGTGAAGAACCCTCTCAAGGATAAAAAAATAGGCGCGTATTATGGCTGCCTGCTGTTGCGTCCAAGCAAAACATTGGAATTTGACGACCCTGAAAATCCAAAAATTCTTGAGGACTTTATAAAGGCTATTGGAGCGACTCCAGTGATTTATGCGGAGCGAAACGAGTGCTGCGGCGCATATGCGGCGTTCGAGGACAAAACCATTCCACAAAAACGCGCCGCTGCAATTCTGGGCAACGCACAGGAACTGGGAGCGGATGTGCTTGTCACAAGCTGCCCTCTTTGCAGATACAATCTTATTAAAAACAAGGGAGACTCCCCTCTTGATGTCATTTACTTCACCGAACTGCTTGCAGAAGCGCTCGGCGTAAAAGAGCAAAAGGAGGCCGCCTAATGCTTGAATCCGATGCATTGAGATATAAAAAATTCATACTTGAAACGAGTGGCGTGAATCCAAAGAAATGCATGGTTTGTGGCAAATGCTCTGGCACATGCCCGAACTATGACGCGATGGAGTATCATCCACATCAGTTTGTGCAGATGGTTGAAAACGGCGAAATCGAGCCTCTTTTGAAGTCAAAATCAATTTATGCCTGTCTCACCTGCTTTGCGTGCCTTGAAAGATGCCCTCGCCAAGTGGAGCCAGCAAAACTCATTGATGCCGTTCGCACTGTTGTTGAGCGGGAGCGAGATGCGCGTCATCTTGACCCATCAGATGTTCCGCCACTTCTTGACGACGACACGCCGCAGCAGCTGGTTATGAGCGCATTGAGAAAATATAAGAAATAGGAGTGGCAGATGGAAAGAATTGGTGTTTTCGTATGTCACTGCGGTACAAATATTGCCGGAACAGTTGACGTTGCAAAGGTCGCTGAAGAACTGGGCAAGGTGCAGGGCGTTGTGTATTCAACCCACTACACCTATATGTGTTCTTCCGCCGGCCAGAAAATGATTGAAGACCATATCAAGGATGATGGGCTCACTGGCGTGGTGCTTTGCTCTTGCTCTCCGCGAATGCATGAAAAGACATTCCGTGGCTGTGCAGAGCGCGCGGGGCTCAATCCGTATAAAGTTGAAGTGGCAAATATCCGCGAGCAGACTTCGTGGGTGGAAAAAGATATGGAGAAGGCGACCGAGAAGGCAATCGCCTTGGGAAAAGCCGCCATCGCAAAAACAATACTCGACACTCCGCTCACTCCTGGCGAAACGCCGATGACAAAGCGCGCGTTGGTTATTGGTGGAGGAATCGCGGGAATCACCGCGGCGCTGGATATTGCGGATGCGGGCTTCCCTGTGGATTTGGTTGAAAAAAAGCCGACAATCGGAGGAAAGATGGCGATGCTTGACAAGACGTTCCCAACACTGGACTGCGCGTCTTGTATCGTCACGCCACGAATGACGGAAGTTGGACAGCATCCGAATATCCGCATTTTGTCTTATTCAGAAGTTGTGGGTGTGCACGGTTATATAGGAAACTTTAGCATAGACATTCTTCGGCATGCTCGCTATGTTGACGAGACAAAATGCACGGGTTGTGGTGAATGCACTGAAAAATGTCCGATGAAGAAAGTTCCAAACGATTTTAACTTGAACTTGAACAACAAGACGGCGGTGTACATTCCTTTCGCACAGGCGGTTCCAAAAATCGCCACAATTGACTCGAACTATTGCCTGCACTTGACTGCAATGAAAAAGGGCAAAGACAATGTGTGCGGTATGTGCGAAAAGGTCTGCGGTGCAAAGGCAATCAACTTCGCCGCAAAAGATGAAGTGATCACCGAAAAATACGGCGCGATTGTCGTGGCGACTGGCTATGAAATGATTGATTTGAACCCATACGGTGAATATGCGTACGGTCAGTGCAAGGATGTTGTCTCCTCTCTTGAATACGAAAGATTGATGAACGCCTCTGGTCCTACAAGCGGTCATCTTCTCCGCCCTTCTGACGGAAAAGAGCCGAAGAAAATTGTGTTCATCCAGTGCGTGGGCAGCCGCTGCGCAAACGAAGGAAAGGGCAACTCGTACTGCTCGAAAGTGTGCTGCATGTACACGGCGAAACAGTCTATTTTGACGAGAGACCACTACCCCGATACAGAATGCTATGTGTTCTATATTGATGTGCGCACCCCAGGAAAACAATTTGATGAATTCTATCGGCGCGCGGTTGAGCAATATGGAATCCATTATATAAAAGGTATGGTTGGAAAAGTCACGCCTCAGGCAAATGGAAAAATTGATGTTCAGGGAAGCGACTTGATTTTGAACAAACAGGTTCACATCGAGGCTGATATGGTTGTTCTAGCAGGCTCTTTGGAGGCATCTCCTACAGCGCGTCCTCTTGCGACAATGCTTGCCACCTCTATGGACAACGATGACTTCTTCCTTGAAGCGCATGTGAAGCTTCGTCCAGTTGAAAGTCCGACCGCGGGTATTTTCCTTGCAGGCGCGTGTCTTGGACCAAAAGATATTCCTGAAACCGTCTCCCAGTCTTCTGGAGCGGCGGCAAAGGCAATCTGTCTTTTGATAAAGGACAAGCTACAAAACAATCCTTGCACGGCGAAACCAAACGAGGATATGTGCAATGGCTGCGGTCAATGTGAGAATGTCTGTCCATACGGTGCAATCAGTTATGTCGACAAGGATTTTAGAGGTCCAAACAGAACGACAATTACACGCCATGTTTCACAAGTCAATTCGGCTATGTGCCAAGGTTGTGGTGCATGTACGGTTGCTTGTCCTTCAGGCGCGATGGACTTGCAGGGATTTAGCAACAAACAAATATTGGCGGAGGTTGACGCTGTGCTTAGTTGATGTAAGCAAGCGAAAGTGCTTATGAGCGAAACGAAAAATGAAAACTGGAAACCAAAAATTGTGGCGTTTTGCTGCAACTGGTGTTCGTATGCAGGAGCAGACTTGGCTGGCAACAACAGATTGGAATATCCTGCGAATGTAAAGATTATAAGAATTCCTTGTTCGTGCCGATTGAATCCGCTCTTTATTTTGAGGGCGTTTCAAAGAGGTGCTGACGGAGTGATTCTCTGTGGTTGCCATCCTGGCGACTGTCACTACTCAACAGGGAACTACTTTGCTCGTCGCCGTATGACGCTCCTTTTTAGTATGCTTGATTATCTAGGAATTGAAAAAGAGCGCACAAGAGTTGAGTGGTGTTCAGCGGCAGAAGGCGTTCGCTTCGCAGGAATTATGAATGACTTCGTGGCAAAAATCACCGCCCTTGGTGAAAATAGAAAATTGGAGGATGTAAGATGCAAGACGGCTCAATAACTTCCGATTTGATAAAAATAGCGAAAGAAAAGTTGGCAAGCGGAGAAGTTCAAACGATAATCGGCTGGAAAAAAGGACTTTTTGACTATGATGTTACGCCTGCCACATTCAAAAGTGCAGAAGAACTGGAAAAAGACTTTGTCTACAATGAAAATTGCGGGGCAAACCTTTCAAAGTACTTGGTAAAAATCACACGCGCAATTGAAACGGCGAAAACGACAACTCGCACAAACAATGCGATGGCAAAGCAACGAGATCCAAATGCGGTGGACAAACCTATTCCAGAAGAAAAGATTTTGGTTTTCTTAAAGCCGTGCGACACCTATAGTTTTACCGAACTGCTCAAAGAAAATAGAATCACTCGTGACGATGTTGTGGTGGTTGGCATCCCCTGCGATGGAATGGCAGACACTTCTCATCCTGAAAAATCGGGCGAGAAACAACTTGCGGAACGATGCAAAAACTGCAAGAGCAAAAAACATATCACGTATGATGAGCTTGTGGGAGCGGATGGAGACATTTTAGAAAGCGGACGCTTCGATGAAGTTGAGCGGCTTGAAAAAATGACTGCGGAAGAACGCCACGCTTTCTGGAAAAATGAATTCGCGCGTTGTATTCGGTGCAATGCGTGCCGTGATATTTGCCCTGCATGTACCTGCGAAAAATGCGTGTTCAACAACAACAATATGTACACATCGCAAAAAGTGGCGCAGGTTTCATTTGAAGAAAGCCTTTACCACATCATTCGCGCGTGGCATGTGGCTGGACGATGCACGGACTGCGGAGAATGCTCTCGAGTCTGCCCAGAACACATCCCACTCCATTTGATTAACCGAAAATTCATAAAGGACATAAATGAAATTTATGGACCGTATACAGCGGGCAGCGACATGGAAACAAAGCCGCCGATGCTCACCTTCACGCAAGAGGATGCAGAGCCAAGCGTTGTGTATGAGCGTTCGAATGAAAAAGGAGGAGAGGAATAATGCTTACAATTAAAAAAGACAAAATCGACTCTTTATTTGAAGCGATTGCAAAAAGCAAAACACTGTACCTTCCTGTGGACAACAACTCTGGCAAAGCGAATTTTGAAAAATGGGAGAGCGGAAAAAAACTTTCAAGCGCATTGAAAACAACTCGAAGCGCAAAGGATTTTTTCTTCCCAAAAACAGAATGCCTTGTAAACTATAAGATAAAAGACGGCAACATCACGGTGGAAGACCCACGCAAAGAAATCGAGGACTTTGTGATTTTTGGAGTGCGCGCCTGTGATGCCAAGAGCTTTGAGGTCTTTGACAAGGTGTACATCGGCGACCCAAAATATGTTGACTCGTATTACAAAAACCGTCGAGATCATGGGCTGGTGATTACCCTTGCATGCAACGAACCAGAAGAAACCTGCTTTTGCAAAACATATGATATTGATGCAAGCAAACCTGCAGGCGACATCACGGCGTGGCTTTGCGATGACGAATATTTTTTCAAGCCCAATACGGACAAGGGAACGGCGCTTTTGGAAAACATCAAGTCGCTTTTGACAGACAAAGATGACAAACTTGTAGAAAAAGCAAAGACCGCTATAAAAGAAAAAATGGGAAAACTTCCGTTTGCAGAGCTCGACCTTTCAAAATTCAAGGGCAAGGATATGCTGAAGTTCTTCAATTCCCCTGTATGGGACAAGTTGAGCGAAAGTTGTCTTGGCTGCGGGACATGCACATATGTGTGCCCAACATGCATGTGTTTTGATGTCCGTGACTTTGACAATGGAAACGGCATCCAGCAGACACGTTGCTGGGATAGCTGCATGTATTCGGATTTCACGCAGATGGCAGCGGCAAACCCACGTCTCACCCAAAAAGAGCGATTCCGACAGAGATTTATGCATAAACTTTTGTATTATCCTATGGCTCATAATGGACTTTCTATGTGTGTGGGGTGCGGTCGTTGTTTGGAAAGCTGCCCGATTCACATGAATATTGTGAAGGTCATCAAAGAAATGAACGCCACAGACTTGGAAGGAGGAAAATAATGCAGGAACAAGAATCATTTATACCATATGTTGGCGTGATTCAAGAAATCATTGATGAAACGCCCGATGTAAAATCCTTCCGTGTCACTGGCTTGGATGGCAAAAAACTGTTTGACCACATGCCAGGTCAATGTGCAATGCTTATTGTGCCTGGCGTTGGCGAATCGATGATTTCTATCACATCCTCGCCGACTGTTGAGGAATACCAGCAGTTTTCCATCAAAAAATGCGGTTGCGTCACCTCTTGGCTTCATGATGCAAAGCCTGGCACTCAGATTTGCGTTCGCGGTCCAATCGGAAACTGGTTTCCTGTGGAAAATACATTCAAAGGAAAAGACATACTTGTTGTGGCAGGAGGAATTGGATTAGCCCCCGTTCACTCGGTGGTGAATTATATGCTTGCGAACCGCAAGGATTATGGAAAAATTCAAGTGGTGTATGGCGGACGCTCAAAGGCTGACCTCGTTTTCTACAAAGAGCTTGTGGAAGATTGGATGAAGCAGCCTGATGTGGAAGTTGACCTCACCATCGACCGTGCGGAGGAAGGCTGGGATGGACATGTTGGCTTTGTTCCTCCCTATGTGACGGAATTGAATCCTGATGTGAGCAAATATGTCATTATGTGCGGTCCTCCCATTTTGATTCACTTGACTCTTGACGGTCTGAAAAAACTGGGCTTTAAAGACGAGCAAGTGTACACGACTATGGAAATGCGTATGAAATGTGGAATTGGAAAATGCGGAAGATGCAATATTGGAGACAAATTCGTCTGCCGAGATGGTCCGGTTTTCACATTTAAAGAGCTAGGGGCGTTACCGCCAGAATATTGATTAAAGGAGAATTTTATGTCTGAGAAAGAGATGGCAACAATATTTCTTTTTGGCAAGAAATATGATGTTCCTGCAGAGCTTACAATAATGAACGCTATGGAATATGCGGGCTATCAGCTAAAGCGCGGATGCGGATGTCGAAATGGATTCTGCGGTGCATGCGCTACCATTTATCGCATTGAAGGTAAAAATCAGTTGATGACAGGCTTGGCTTGCTCTACAAAAGTTGAAAACGGAATGTACATCGCTACGCTCCCCTTCTTCCCATTGGTGAAGCAGATTTATGACATCAACAAAGTGAAACCTGAGCAGGCGATTATGATGCAGTTGTACCCAGAGATTTATTCTTGCGTTGGCTGCAATGCTTGCACTCGTGCATGTCCTCAAGGATTGTCTGTTATGCAGTATATTGCGTATGCACAACGAGGTGATTTTGCCGCCTGCGCGGACGAGTCTTTTGACTGTGTTATGTGTGGATGTTGTTCAAGTCGCTGCCCTGCGGAAATCAGCCATCCACAGGTTGCAGAGCTCGCCCGCCGTATCAATGGCAAATACCTTCAGCCTGAAACGCAGCATCTTATCGATAGAGTTGCAGAAATTGAGAGCGGAAAATGCGAAGATGCAATTCAAAAAATGATGAATCAGCCTTTGGATAAAATCAAAGAGCTGTATAATACACGCGAGATTGAGGCGTAAGGAGAGATAAAATGTACGGAAACTATCTTGATGATGCAGCAAAAATTGTTGCGGAAAAACGCGATGCCAATCTTAAATTTGAGCATGCTCGCCTTACTGCTGAAGAAAAAGACGCGCTTTTAAAGGAATATCACCCAGACCGCATCGCATCTGAATTTGAAGAGTTGAAAATCGGTCCAAATAAAGGACAGAAAGCGCCGCACGAATTGGCGGATATGCTTCAGGCAAAGCCACGGTTAGAACCAGAGCACATTGATTTGAACCATGTTGACTATGAGGCTGATGTTTTGGTCATTGGCGGAGGCGGTGCGGGAACAAGCGCCGCGATTATGGCGAGCGAAGCGGGTGCAAAAGTTCTGCTCGTCACAAAACTCCGCGTGGGAGACGCAAACACGATGATGGCGGAGGGGGGAATTCAGGCGGCGGACAAGCCAAACGATTCTCCAGCGCAACACTATCTTGATGCATTTGGTGGCGGTCACTTTGATGGAAAGCCTGAGTTGGTGTACACACTCGTAAACAAAGCCCCAAGCGTCATAAAATGGCTGAACGAGCTTGGCGTTGAATTTGACAAGGAAAAAGATGGCACAATGGTTACAACGCATGGCGGCGGAACAAGCCGAAAGCGAATGCACGCGTGCAAGGACTATTCAGGTGCGGAAATTATGCGTACATTGCGTGACGAAACATTCAATCGAGCCGATAAAATCACTGTTGTTGACTTCACTTCCGCAATTGAAATCATAAAGAACGACAAGGGTGAGGCTGCTGGTGCGGTTTTGTTGAATATGGAAACAGATGAGGTGCGCATCGCAAAGGCAAAAGTGGTCATTATCGCGACTGGAGGGGCTGGAAGAATGCATTATCAGGGGTTCCCAACCTCTAACCACTATGGTGCAACTGCTGACGGTCTTGTGATGGCATATCGCGCTGGCGCAAAACTGCTTTACCAGGATTCATTGCAATATCACCCAACAGGGGCTGCATATCCAACGCAGATTTTGGGAAAACTGGTGACGGAGAAAGTGCGCTCTCTTGGCGCAAAGCTCATCAACAAGGACGGAGAGGTCTATATCCATCCGCTTGAAACAAGAGATGTGAACGCCTCTGGCATTATCAAGGAAGTGAAAAATGGGCGCGGCGTGAAAAATGACGTGCAGGATGCGGTGTGGCTTGACACTCCTATGATTGAAATAATTCACGGCGAAGGCACGATTATGAAGCGCATTCCTGCGATGTACAAAATGTTCATTAAATATGGCATTGACATTCGCAAAGAACCTATTTTGGTCTACCCTACGCTGCACTATCAAAACGGTGGCATTGAAATCAACAAAACCTGCCACACAAACATTCCGAACTTGCTCGTGGCTGGCGAGGCTTCGGGCGGTGTTCACGGCACAAACCGCTTGATGGGCAACAGTTTGCTTGATGTTGTGGTATTCGGTCGAGAGGCTGGTATTGAAGCTGGCAAAATGTTTGGCTCTATCACTATGACGGACACTGCAAAGTTGAACCTAGACCATGTGAAGGCATTTGAAAAGGAGCGGGATGCCGCAGGCATTAAAACCAACGCCATCTCTCCAAAACTTTTGCCTCGCTACACCCACGGAAACAAGGAATTCGAGGGAGTAAGGGAATTCCCAGGGGCGAGTAAATAGGTAGATATATTGATTAACGGATAGCAAGGCTCGCAGATTTTTGCAATCTGCGAGTCTTGTTTGTATCTAGTCTACAGTGACTAAAATTATTTAAAATTATATATTTTTTTCCTGCGCTGTGTTATAATAAATTATGGATTCTCGATTTTCTCCACAAATACTTTCGATATTGCTTATTGACCGCACAACACAGAAAAACATTCTTTGGGCTACAGATGATTATTCTCCTATTTCCGCAAAAAGTGAAATCAAAATTGAACAAATCATGGGGAACAACGAGAACCGAATAAAACCTCGCATGCAAAAACAAAAGTCGGAACAAACAAATCGCACGAGAAACAAGGCAGAAGTATTTACGCCGAGTTGGGTTTGCAACGAACAAAATAATTTGATAGACGAAGCGTGGTTCTCACGAAAAAATGTATTCAATGTTTCCGATAAGAAAAATCCGCAAGAATGGATTTCGACAAAAAAAATAATATTCAATGAAAATGTTGAAAACAAGAGAACTTGGAGAGATTATGTGAATGCGACTCGACTTGAAATCACTTGTGGAGAAGCCCCTTATTTAACAAGCCGCTACGACACAGTTACAGGTCAAGAAATAAAAATCGCCGATAGAATTGGATTGCTTGACAGAAAATTGCGCGTTGTTCGTGAAAATGTCCAGAACGAAGACGAATATTTTTTGTGGACAAAAATCGCTTATCAAAATTGCTACGGCTTTGAACTGCAAGGAGACAACCTCTTTTTAGCAAGAGTAAATGTCTTGCTCACATTCATTGAAAACACAGAATTTTTTCTGTAGCGAAAACCGATGGAAGATGAGCAAATAGAAATCGCTGAAATAATCAGTTGGAATTTGTGGCAAATGGACGGGCTGACTTTTAAAACACCGTTTTCAAATACTGACGACACTGACGAGCAACCATCTCTTTTTAGTGAATTCGAAAAACAAGAGAATTTCCCATGCAAGATTATGGATTGGAAAGAAAATAAAATTGTGCAATACAAATATTTATTGAAAGGAAAATAGATTATGGCAGACACGCAAAAAATAAAAAAAGAAAATACAATCGCAATTTTTAAAACAGATGATGAAACGATAAATGTTGAAGTTATTTTCCAAGATGAAACTGTTTGGCTTACACAAGAGCAAATGGCATTGTTGTTTGAAAAATCAAAGTCAACGATAAACGAACATATAAAAAATGTTTTTGAGGAGGGAGAATTAGTAAAGGAAATTTCAATGAGAAAATTCGGGAATTCCGAATTTTCTTCCAACACAACAAAGCCAACTAATTATTATAATCTTGATGTCATCATTTCTGTCGGCTACAGGGTTAAATCAATCCGTGGCACGCAATTCAGGCAATGGGCAACAAAAAGACTGAACGAATATATCCGAAAAGGGTTTGCACTGGATGACAATCGCTTAAAGGAATTGGGAGGTGGTGACTATTGGCATGAACTAATGACAAGAATTCGTGATATTCGTGCAAGTGAAAAAGTTTTTTACCGCCAAGTTTTAGACATTTATGCGACAAGCATAGATTACAATCCTCGTTCCAACACTTCGATTGAATTTTTCAAGAAAGTTCAAAACAAAATTCATTATGCTGTTCACGGTCAAACGGCTGCCGAAGTAATATACACTCGTGCCGATGCAGAAAAAGATTTTATGGGATTAAAAACCTTTGAAGGACATCGCCCACATTTAAAAGATGCCGTTGTTGCAAAAAATTATCTTGATGAAAAAGAGTTGCGAGCCATGGGACAAATCGTAGGTGGTTATCTTGATTTTGCAGAACGACAGGCAGAAAGACATCATGCAATGACAATGAAAGACTGGTCGACCCACTTGGACAAAATTCTTACAATGAGCGGAGAAGAACTTTTGCAAGGAAATGGAGTTATAAGCCACGAACAGGCAATTGAAAAAGCGACAAATGAATATAAAAAGTACCAGCAAAAAACACTAAGCGAAGTTGAACAAGCCTTTTTAGATTCGATAGATGAAATAAAAAAAAGCGTAAAAAGCGATAAAAACAGGTGAATTATGGCAGACACACAAAAGGCATTCAAAAATACATTCTCGTATAAACTGATTTACATTTTTGCGATTGCAGACGACACGCATTCCGACTGCCTGAAAGTCGGAGACACTACGCTGGACACTGACTTAAACTTTGAACAACTGACTGCGCGTTGCTATGAACTGAACAAGGCGGAGAACAAACGAATTGACCAATATACAAAAACGTCGGCAGTAACCACACAACTTTTGCACACGGAACTTGCAATTAGAAATATCGGCGGCAACAAAATAAGTTTTCGAGATTATGATGTGCATCGAGTTCTGATAAATTCAGGATCTAAAAGG
>X363_Desmarests_Spiny_Pocket_Mouse__coassemble_653_pt1 | contig 18473 bp, 15 predicted proteins | sample X363_Desmarests_Spiny_Pocket_Mouse__metabat2_high_PE_007 | metagenome-assembled genome bin X363_Desmarests_Spiny_Pocket_Mouse | reverse complement strand
CTATTACAGTAGTACCTGTGTACACTTTTGCAAAAGCAAAAGTGCGAGCCGACCTACAACCCATTAAACATGGTGTAACAATTAGTGGTCGGCCAATCCCCTCTCCCCACTACAATCGTATACCCCACGCTTTCTAGTTTTTCTGAAAGATAGGCGATGCTTTTTGATGCGTCATTCTGTCCATAGATTTTGCCATCATATATTGCATATTTTTCGCGAGCAAAAAACGGAGAGATGTTCGGCATAAGCACATTCGCCCCAGCCTGCACCCCTTTTATATACCCCTCTTTTTCAAGAGAACCGAGCGCAGTTGTAGCAGGAATCAACGCATACGGAAACAACAAGCGCAAAAGAGAAATCAAGACAAGCGTTTTTTTCACCGAGCCGTTTTTAAAGTCGGCGAATGGAGTGGCATGATGGGCGACAAACGGTCCAATTCCTATCATCGCAGGATTCAACTCCTGCAAAAAACGCACATCTTCAACAATATTTTCGTTCGTTTGATAAGGAGAGCCGACCATAAAACCCGCTCCCACTTGAAACCCAATTTCTTTTAAATCAAAAAGACAACGCTTGCGGTTTTCACTGCTCATAGAAGACGGATGGAGCGTTTTGTAATGTTTAGCAGAGGCAGTTTCATGTCGTAAAAGATAGCGGTCTGCTCCCGCATTAAAATATGCTTTATATGTTCCATGCGATTTTTCCCCTACCGAAAGCGTAAGCGCACAATCACAATACTGTGTTTTTATTTCATATATCAGCCTACACATTTCATCGTCGGTGTAGAACATATCCTCGCCACTTTGCAAAACAAATGTTCTGCACCCTGCTTTATACCCCTGTTCACAGCAAGCCAAAATCTCTTCTTTTGACAAACGATACCGTTCAAGTTTGTTATTTGATGCACGAAGCCCACAATAAAGGCAATCGTTTTTGCAAATGTTTGAAAATTCTATAAGTCCGCGTATAAAAACTTCGTTTCCATACACTCTTTTTCGAACAGAAACCGCTTGGTTTTGGAGCTCCTCAAAATCACTCTTGCCATTTAAAATTTCAAGCAGATCGGAATCTGAAAAATCTTGTCTTTTGGTAACTTCAAATTTTTCGTCTGCCATATAAAAATTGGCGTCTCCTTTTTAGTATGCGCAATCTATTGATTTTTCCCAAGATTGCAATTTTGGGAAAACTACCCTAGGTGTATCTGCGAGAAATGGCAGCCTCTCCTTTATCCTGCCTGCATTGCTCGACGAGGCTCTCCCAAAAAACATCTATTTTTGGGAGAGCCTTTATTATTTCCCCACACAAAATCTGCTGAAAATCGACTCAAGTATGTCATCGCTCGTAACTTCACCCGTAACTTCGCCTAAAAGAGCCAGCACCTCCTCCAAATCTTGCACAACTGCATCAAGCGTAAATGTATCCGCCGACTCAATTGCATGCTGAACAGAACTATACGCTTCGTCAATGATTGATTTTTGACGCGCCGAGCCAATTCCTGCTTGTCGTCCTGCACTTGAAATTCCCTCTGTCAAAATAGATGTTATCGCCGCATACAACTCTGCAAAACCTTCCACTTTTTTTGCACTCACGCAAACTACATTCTTCACACATCCACTCAATTCTTGTGGTGTTTTTGCAGTTCTTGTATCTGAAGCACATTTGTCACATTTGTTCCACACAAGAATTACAGGTTTTTTAGAGTGTGCAATAAACGCTTTGTCCTCCGCTGTCAGACCCAAAGAAACATCCGCAAGATACAAAACAATATCCGCATCCTCGCTTAAATTTTTTGAAATCTCCACGCCTTGAGATTCTATTGCATCATCTGTTTTTCGTAAGCCCGCAGTATCAAAAAGACGAACAGGAATACCTCCAATATCGCAATAGCTTTCAAGCCAATCACGAGTTGTTCCCTCAATATCAGAAACAATCGCGCGCTCCTCTTTTAAAATCGCATTAAAAAGGCTGGATTTTCCTGCGTTCGTTTTTCCGCAAAGAACAACGCGCGCACCATCTTGATATAGCTTTTCGCTTTTCCACGAATCTTTGAGTGAAGCGAGTTTTTTTGCCGCCTCCTTCAAATTGCGACTGTCAAAAGAACCTGCAATCGTCTCTTCGTCTTCAGGATATTCAACTTCAACTTCAATCGCAGCAAGCGTTTCTTTTACCAATGTTTTTATAGAATCTATTTCAGAGAAAAGGTCTCCTGCAAGGCGACATGCAGCGCGACTTCTCGCTTCTCCTGTGCGACTTTCAATGATTTCTTGAACCGCCTCTGACTTTGTCAAATCCGTCTTGCCGTTTATAAAGGACCGAAATGTAAACTCGCCGCGTTCTGCCTCGCGAAAGCCATTCTGCAAAAGCAAATTGTGGATTGCAAGAACAACGCCAGGGCCACCGTGACAAAAGATTTCAACCATCTCTTCACCAGTAAAACTTTTTGGCGCACGATATACCGCCACCATAACTTCATCGATTTTTTTCTCGCCATCAACTATCCACCCATACACAAGCGTGTTGGCATTTGCAGCAAGAAGTGCATTCTTACGAGAAAACATATTTGAAACAAGGAAAACACTGTTTTTTCCTGAACAACGCACAATTCCGAGCGCGGCAGGCGAAAGGCTTGTTGCAATGGCAACAATCGGCTCTTCAGGAGAATATTTTATATGAGACATATAAAAACTATACTGTTTTTTAGAAAATAAATAAAGGGAAGCGACACCCCAACTGATAACAATCTTGGCAGAGAAATGCGAATTTTAGTTGGGGTCGCAGTTTTGCTCGAAAAACTGTTTAGCGTAGCGATGCGAACCTGTTCGCCCCTTTAGTGTCGTGGTTCAATATGATGACGCGGCGCATACGGTCGCTGTGAGTGGGGTGCAGGTCGAGGTGCTGGATTATAAAAGTGTCCATGTCGAGGAGAGTGCATCGGCTGTGGACAAGGTGCACACGGAGCGTAATGATGAACAGTTCGTACGCAGTGCATAGGCACTACCTCTGAAACAGGAAGAACCTCCACCATCATATTTTTATATTCGCTTGCTTTAGAAAATGTTATCTCCAAATTGCCGCCTTCAATTGCGCAAGCAACCTCAAAGGCATCACTATTATATGCATCACTTGAAACAAGTATAGAATCAATTTGAAATGTTGTTTCTGTGTCAGGCTGTACAACTTCATTTTCAATGTGAAGCGTTTTTTCCGTTTTATTTACAATTGTAACGGAATCAAAAACTTTGTACCCCAATGCCTTTGAGCCACTTTCAAATTTCCATGTCGTGTTTGCAAAACAAAGTGAAGCAATCCCTATAAGAATCATACTAAAAAATACTTTTCTCATAAATTCCTCCAACTACTATAATGAATATCGACTTTCAAAAAAATAAAAAAACATTCTCCCAGTTGCAGGGAGAAAGGTCAAAAGCATGCGCTCGCGCATTTCGCGCTGATTTCAACAAGGATTATCCATTCGCTGCTTTCGCAGCGACCGAAATCAGAGCGATTTTGCCTTTCTCCCTGCGCCTTCGCGAATGTTTTTCTCGTAATAGTATAAAAGTCGAAATTCATACTACTATAATAATATTGCAACAATTAAAAAAAGTAAAGTTCTTTGTGACGGTTTTGCAACTTAAAAACTGAGGTTCTCCCAAAAATAAATGTTTTTTGGAAGAGCCCCAGGACTGAAAGAATATTCTTTACTTCTTTAATTCACTTGAAGGCTTTTTGTATTTTGCACAGGCGGTCTCGGAAAGCTCAAATTTATGGGGAGTACGACTGCTCGTGCAGATATATTTTATGCCATCGCCCGAGTCCTCTTGAAAAATTTCCACAACTATCTTTCCTTCCGTCGCACTGATTTCAACAGTCGCCGTTTTTTCTGAAGGCATTGTGCGGCTGTCGTCTTCCCATGCTGTTGCAGAACATGTTGCAAGCTGATTCAGCCATGCATCGACCTTTCCTGAATCCGCCTCTTCGCCGCTTCCGCTGAAAATCCATGCAGGCGCCCCCTCTTCAAGAGAAGTGTTTTTTTCAATGCCAAAAGACTCTTGTTTCGTTGTAACGGTCACTGCGCTTATGCTGCTTGAAGCAATGCTATAGACTGTCTTGCTTTTTAAAGAATCCTCTGTTTTGTTGAACACCGACTGCAAATTTCCTGAAACAAGATAAATATCTTGCGAATTGTCCACATTTATGTATGTTTGAGAGCCTGTAGAAGACGCTTTTCCAACTCGCAATGTACGCAACACTTTTTCACCCTTCTTTGCAGTCACAACACACGCCTTTCCGTCAAGGTCAAATTTATCATTGAATTCATCGCTTCTTAATTTTCCAACGGAATCAAGCACTTTTACTTCCTTTATTGAGTTTACAATGCTATCGGCAGAACCTCTTTCCGCCTGAAAGTTGTCATGCCCGACATACCATGTTGTGCCGTCAAGGTACAGCTCAACTTTTGAAGATGAAGTTTCAATTGAAATAAAGTCAGGGCTTTCATCAAGCGCAAGCGTCTTCACAGGATTTATTGCAGATGTCACTCCCTGCACAATACATATAACAAGAATGACAAGACAAGCCGCTATTAAAATTATTTTTCTCGGTTTCATATTCGTTATACCTCTCTGAACGTCTTATTTTATTTCTCGCGAATCATTCGGATTATATCTTTCGCGGATTCTGCGCCTTCTCACAACGCGTTTTCTCCAAACGACAAGTCCAATCACAGCAACAAGCACTGCAACGCCAATAATGCAGAACCATTCAACGAAAGACACAAACGCTCCCGTCGATTTTTCGATTGTCTGGAACGACACTCCCTTTGTACGCATTGTGCACAAATCACCGTTTCCGTTCATATAATCCACCGCATTGCGAATCATCAGAGAAATCGGCTCGCCCCCCTCTGCGTCAATCAACTGGTTTGAAGTGACATAGGATGATGTGCAGACAAAGATTTTTCCCGACTGCCTTGCCTTCGCAATATGCGTGGTCGTTTCAAAATCATTTGTATCATTTTGCGTCTGCGCTTCCTCTTCTGTTGGATTCTTGTCAAATGCGCTTGAGAATTTTCCCTCAACTAAGACGGTCAACAACTCTGACTTTTCAATTGACTTGTCATAGGGCACACCCACATTCGGTTGCAGCTGAATATTTTGGCTTTGCGTCCAAGACTTTTCAGAGGACTTTGCAAGCACTGTTGTTTTCAAGTCCTTGTTTTCTTTTGCAGCATCAATATTCATCGCACCAGACTGCAAGAAAATCACATAGCCCAAATTGCTTGTGATAGGATGTCGTTGATTCAATTCCCGTCCTGAAAGCATTGGAGCCCAATACAAACTGTAATTTTGTATTCCTTGCGCAGTTCTTTGCCTTTGCGAATAGCAGTTTTCATCGAATACATACGACTGCTCAAGCTTCACACCATATTTTTCGAAGATTGTTTCAAGCCCATTGTGAATTGGTGTAAATGTCGTCGGCTGGTAGTAATTTTCCCCTTGATGCATTTCAAACGGATCATAGAAAAGCATAATGTTTCCGCCACGCATCAAGAACTGGTCGATTTTATACAGCTCCGCATCGGTATACGCAGTTTTTGCTCCGTTTATCATAATTGATGTGAGATTTGAAGGAATATCCTCTTCCGCAAGATTGATGTTCTTGAGCTCATACATATCTTCTATCAAATTCACAAAATGAAGCGGAGTGCCATTCTCATCTGCCATTTCCATTTCGCCGTGCCCAGTGATGTACCCCATTTGCTTGACCTTTGCAAGAAGCCCTTGAAGACTTTGCGAGATATTCTCCTCAATTTGGTCAAGCCCCGTAATCACATAGCCAAAAATAGAACGCTGGATAGAAAGCGGAATCACACGGAAATTGTCGCCATATTCAATCACCAATCCAAAAATGCCGAGCCCCTCTGAACCGTCCTTGTTCTGCCAGTTGAATGTTTGCAGTCCATATTTCTCGGAAACCTCGTTTATTTCTTCTGCCGGCGTGTATTTTCGCAAATAGGTCAGTCTGTTCAATGTTTTTTTGTTCGCCGCATTGAATGCGTTTTGCACAGTTGTGTCAAGCTGGTCAAAGCCGTTGATTCTGAATTGCTTTAAATCATCGCTTGCATACAGTGTCACCGTGATAGTGTCGTTTGTGCCAAGACCGCTTAGCGCATCCGTTGTAGAAATGATTTTTGCAATTCGTGTTGTGAGATTGTATTCAAACCCCGACTCAGAGGTAATCCCGTCAATAACCTCGATTGAATCTCCATAGGTGATTGCAAGCCCCATCCAAACCTGCTTGAATCCAACCTCGTTGTTCTTCACCTCTTGAATTTGAATTTGGCGAAGCCCATAGCCTTGTGCTATTCGTTGGTTCTCCGCTTTGTCCATATCAAAGAATGAGTATGAAAAATTCTTGTTTGCCGCGCTTTTGTATTCAATAAGAATATCCCTTACATATTGATATACAGAGCTGTATGTTGTTGGTAGGTTGTCAGAAAAGAACACATTCACCGAAAGAGGTTCTGTCAGCGTTCTCATCGTTTCCTTGCTTGCCTCTGAAAGCGAATACGCACGTTGTTTTGTGATATCGAATCGCAAGTGCGAATTATGAATCGCGATGTTCGCCAAAATCAATAGGATTATAAAAAGCGCAAAATCGCTTGAAGGACTTTTCAGCCAGTTTAAAAATTTTTTCATCTTTCTAAAATCTCCTATAAATAGCAAGTTTGCAATGCAAACTTGAGTTGATAAAAGTCGCACTCTTTGTGCGACTTTTATCATACTTTTACTTGCGTTCGTTTTGTTCAGTCACAACGGTCAGACAAAAAAACAGTGCCGAAACCGTCACAAAATACATAATGTCCCGCACATCTATAATACCACGAGAAATCGATGTGAAATGCTCGTATGTTGAAAGGAACTTAAAGAACTCATCAATAAAATGAGGAACGCTTTTTGGAATGCTAAACGGAACATACACGCCCATCAAAATCAAGCAGACAGGAAATGAAATAAACAGCGATACAATCTGATGTTTTGTCACCGCCGATGCAAACACTCCAATAGTCGAAAACACTGCGCACAACAAAACAAGTCCGATATAGCCTGAGATAATTTGGTTTGCATCGAGTTTGCCACAGAACGAAATCAAAATCGGGAAGAAAATGCTTGGCGCTATCACCACAAGACTTGTGATAAACGCTGCGAGAGTCTTCCCTGTCACAACGCTTATTTCTGTGACTGGAAGCGTCATAAGCGTTTCGATAGAACCAGAGCGTTTTTCATCGCTAAACAGCTTCATCGTCAAAACAGGTATAAAAAGCGTGAGCAAGAACGTCTCAAATGTGAACAAATAGCGCATATCCGCTCTCTTATAAAGGAAAAAGTTATAGCCCAAAAACAATCCTTTAAAAAAAGCGAGACTCAATATGATTGCGTTTATGCAAATCACAATGTAGGCTATCGGGCTTGAAAAATATGCTCCCAGCTCTCGCTTCATAATAACGAATGTGGGATTTTTCGATTTATTGTTTGTCATGTTCTGCACCTCCAACATTTGCGTCTCCAGTCGTTGCCGCATCTCCAGCGGAATTTGTGGTGAGTATATGGAACACATCCTCAAGGCTGTTTTTCTGCAGGCTTATTTCATACAAATTAAAGCCAGAGGAAAGAATCGCCTTTGCCACCGCTGGACGGATTTCCGCTTCACCTTTCACAGCAACAAGCGCGGTCGAACCGATTTCTGCACTTTCAAATGAAAGACTTTCAATTCCAGAAATTCCATTCAACACTTCGGAGAGCTGCACTTCAGAGCAATCGGCGTTCACTCTCACCGTCGCTGCATTTCCGTAGCGCGTGCGGAGCTGGTCTGTCGGACTGTCGGCAACAACTTTTCCACCGCTGATAATGATAACGCGGCTGCAAAGCATTTCAACTTCACTCAAAATATGCGTTGAAACAATAACCGTTCTTGTTTTTCCAATCTCCTTGATAAGCGCACGAACATCCTCCACTTGGTTTGGGTCAAGGCCGCTTGTCGGTTCGTCAAGGATTAAAATTTCAGGATCGTTCATAAGGGCGTGCGCAAGTCCGACTCGCTGCCGGTATCCGCGGGAGAGCTCCGAAATATTTTTATGCATAACTTCCTTCAGTCCGCACTGTCCGCATAGAAGTGGAATTTTCTCGTCTGGATTTTGCCCCTGCACATTCGCGATATAGCGCAAATAGTCGTCCACAATCATATCACCATAAAGAGGTGCAGATTCGGGCATATACCCTATTTTTTGTTTTGAGGAAACAGAGTCTTCTGTAATGTCAACACCATCAATTTTGATAACACCAGCAGTTGGTTTTAAGAAACCTGTAATCATCCTCATTGTCGTTGTTTTTCCCGCGCCATTTGGACCGAGCAGACCAACAATTTGACCAGTTGGAATAGAGAAACTAACATCGTTTACTGCTCTAAATGTTCCAAAATCGCGAGAAACATTTGTAACTTCTATCATTTGTCCTCCAAATTTGTATTTAAAATTCCCAGCAGAAAAAGGCTGCGCCTTTCATCTGCCGAAAATATAACTTTGCACTATTTTAATCGAATTTGATTTTAATCTTACGTTTTTTTGGGTCTTCCTGCTGCTTAAAAAGAATCGCAATGTTTCCTATAATTCTAACCAATGTTGCATCTGTCGCGTTACAGATATGTGCCGTAAGCACTTGTTTTTCGTCTTTAAAGTCGTTGAACTTCACTTTTATCAACTCGTGAACATCAAGACACTGATTCACCATTTTCAAAAGCGACTCTGAAACTCCGTTTTGCCCCACAATCACGACTGGTTCAAGCGAATGAGAAGCCTTCTCCAGTTCTTTTCGCTGTTTGCTTGTTAAATTCATCATTTTTTTATAGTAGCAGTAATTGTGGAGAAATTCAATCCTACTATGTCCTACATCCAGGGCTTCAGCACGAAAAATCATATTCCTAGAAAAACACAAAAAATGTTAGAAAAAACAAAATTAAATCCACTCCCGAGGAAATTGACACAAAGCTCGAGAAAGTTCCGAATGCCTTTCGACAGTGTTCTCAACGCTACGCATCGCTCCACTATCAAAACATGCTCGTCAGTTTTTGTTGCAGACAAAAACTGACGGCGGAAGTCATGGGATAAAAATGACCAAGCAATGCATCTTCCGCCCCCTTGCGTTCCTTTCATTTTGCTTTCTTTTACAAAATTTTTGCTGTTTCTTTATGTATAATTTTTCGTGCTGAAGCCGTGCGTACATAGCATGGTGTGGCAGCGTAGTTGCTTGTTTGCCATTATTAGATTATAATAGATAGTATGAATGTCGACTTTTATACTATTATGAGAAAAACATTCGCGAAGGAGTAGGAAAGAGGGCAAAATCGCTCTGATTGCGGACGTCCGCCGATAGGTCAGCGGAAGATGCATTGTTTAGTTGCAGAGTCTTTAACCTTTCGACTTCCGCTTCCAGTTTTTGCGGTGGCAAAAACTGGAAGCGTAGCGGCGCGAACTTGTTCGCCCCTTCACTGCGACTGAAAGAATGTTTTTTTTTTTTTGAAGGTCGCATTCATACTAAATACAAATTTTAAATCTGTGGGAGGAGTTGTGTATTCACGACCGCTGGAGAAAGCACCCAAGAAAATTGTTCGCAATGGAAAAGTTAATTTTGGAACATTTTTGGGAGTTACAGAGCATCTTGACATAAGAGGAATTCGCGCTCCATTTGCGGGCATTCCAACAGCAAAATTCTTCTCAAATTTCAGAATAAAAAGCCATCTCTCCTATTTCTTTAAAAATGAAAGTTACATCGGATTCGTTGAATTTTTTGACGACAAGGTTTTTGGGCTTGCAGAAGTGACCTTTTGGAACACAAAAACAAACCAGCGTCTTTCCTATCATTCGTTTATGGGACCGCGACGGCGTTTTGTTCCAACCAACACATCTGAAGCGTCGTGCAACACTTTTGGAAAAACACGCAACATAAAAATCAACTGGAGCCGTCGATTTAAAAAAGTGGTCATGGCGTTCACAGTGCGTGGAGATACATTCCGTCCTGCGTCAAAAGGCAAATTCACCTCCCACCTTAAAAAAGAATACAACGAGCTGCTGACTGTAAACCCCGCACCCACAACACAGCGTTGTTCTGCGACATGGTTTTTGCCAATGGAAATAGCCGGCGGAATTGGAACAGCAAAACATCGCAAGGACATCAAGGAGCTGCCACAAGAAAAGGGGCTTGCCTTGCTCGTTATGAACAGAACATATTTAAAACCACGCTCTCAATCTGAATTTATGGTGGGATTCTTTGAGCTTGACGACAAAAAAGTACTGTTTTCATTTTCCAGCACAAATCAAGATGCCGTTGATGAAGATAATTTCAATGATAATATGCTTTCAATTAACGGCGATATAAGCGCAATGCCTCCCGTGTATATCACGCATCCATTTGGCATTGAAAAAAAATGGGTCGCACAAGATACAGAAGGAATGGTTGACTTGAATTTTATGCCCACTTCAATTGCATCACGAACTTTAAATATAATTCTTATGAGAAATGCTTACACCACAATCTACGGCAATTTTGAAGGAGTTTTGCTTTCAAAGAACGGAGAACGAATTGTTCTAAAGAACTGCCCTGGCATTGTGAAAAAAAGCACGCTCAGACTTTAAAACACAGAGGAAAAAATGGACGAATCAAAGCCAAGAACTGCAGACTGGGAACCAGGCACACTTGATAAAACTCGCCAAGCGATAGGAAATATCGACAGAGAAGAAGCCATGAAAATGACAAAAATCCTTGGCGGTGAAATAATGTATGAAAAATCCGAGAGTTTTGCGCCGATAAACAACAAGTCAAAAGGAGCGATAATAAGAAACTCCTCTTCCTCCTCAAACGCGCAAAACAGACAGAACGAAACAAACGATGTACAGATTGAAAAAATGGAATCTGCAAAAAAGACTGCATCTCCCAAAGCGCGCGCAAATCAAGAGTCATTAATCGGAATTTCGTCAAAAGTGAACACTCAAATCGACAAAGTGATGATGAGCAACGAGTTTCAAATAAAACCAAACTACGGACCATTCAACTTTATAAAATATTTTATGCCAAATGGACACGAACAAATCATCTCGGATTTCTGCCTGTCCACATTAAAAACCAATATGGATGTTTTGCAAGGTTTTATAACAAATATAAAAACGATAATGCAGCTTTCTCCCGAAACATACAAAACAAAAATCGCCAAAGGAAATGAACCTCGATTCAGATTTTTTAGAATGGTCGCCGATTGGTCAATACAACAGTTAAAGCTCATCTACCTCGACTTAGTGAATCTTCCGCCTCCTTACACGGTCACTGACTTGATTCCATACACACGCCAATTGTTTCGTCTTGTAATACAGCCATACTACTATGGAGAAACAAAAATCTCCAAGTTAATAAAAGAAATATACGAAGAGGTATGCGTTTATCCCGATGCGCCACGCCAAAAACTTTCAGAGCTTTCAAAAGATGCCATTACTGCTTGGCTTTATATCCAAGAGGGAATCATAAAAAGAATGTATCCGATTTTAATGCGAATGTGCTCTAAAACATTTGAATACTATCCTGATTTTTACCGAGCAAAAGTTTCCGACATATTAAAATTCGTTGGTCTCCATAAATACGACTTGCTTTTAGCGGACAAAGAAAAACCAAAAATCGTTGCCACGGTCGACAATTCAAATGAAAGCGGGGCTGCAGAAACCAGTGAAAATCCAGAGCAAAAGAAAGAGGAGAAGCTCGTTCGAGGCGCGAAGGATTCCTATGTGACAACGGGAATTTCTCTTTTGGAGCAAATGTTTCCACAGGCAGGCTTTAGCGAACTTGAAAATCATCCCGATATGTACCCCTATTTTCAGCCGCTCTATAAATTTGGAGACGGATTTAATGTCTTAAGCCCTGAAAACCCAATACAAATAACCGTTGTTTTGATGAGAATTATAGAAGATTTCTTTAAAGGCTGCCGAAACATACAATTTGTTCAAGAAGAAGCAGATGCCAAAGAAAACATGGATTCAATAGGCAAGGTTTTAGACGATTGGATAAGCTATCGTGAAAATATATTTGAAAAACTCTATTGCGATCCATTGAATGAGTTGGTGAACCAAAGCTATTCACAGGCAGACTTTGAAAAAACGCAGTTTGGAAAAAAATTGCTCACATCGCTTTTATGGCAGACAAACTATCACTTTTTGCCCAGCTTTAAATTTGACCGGCTGCTTTTGGAGCGTCCCGCCGATGAAAGTCCTCTTCCGCCATTGTACAAACGCACTGATTTTGCAAGAAAATTTTTAAACTCCGTCATCACACAATGCGATGCAGTGTCATCCTCAAAAGGGACTGTTGCATTGGTAAAAAATCCTTGGAGTCCCTATAAATTTGACGTGCAAAACGAAGTCTCAAAACGAGTGGACATTCTTTTGGGCGCAAAAAATAAAACGGAAAACACAAACGCCACAAATGCGAATCTCCTCAAATACACGCTCTGCATTGTATCTGTCCTTGACTGGTGGCTGAACAATCCCGAAAGCCCTGCGTATTCCACGCCACCAATACATATTTACCGCATCTCAACGGAGGACGGAAAGCCCCAATTTTCCACAAGACAACGCTCAGACCAAAACAGGCTGTTTGCGGAACAAATTCGCGCCGCCTATAAAAAGTCTGAACAAACAGAGTAAAAGCTCGACAAGAAATCACCATTCCTAACGCAGGATTTTGAGGTATGCTCATTCTGTCAAGGAATGTCTTTCGGTCTATCTGTATTTTTCTGCGATGGCCTTTATTTCCTCAAACTTTGCTTTAAAGACTTCGACCACTTTTCCATCGAATTGCGTTCCGCTATTTTTCACAATCTCATTGTATGCATCAGTTATATCCCATGCCTCTTTATAGCTTCGGCGACTGGTAAGCGCATCAAACACATCCGCAACAGCAACAATCCTTCCCTCAAGAGAAACCGCATCTCCCGAAAGTGCATTTGCATATCCCTTCCCATCAATCCGTTCGTGATGATCTCGCGCAATAAGCCTCGCTGTTTCAAACACGCTGCCTTCAAGCCCCTCTAAAAGCTCATCTCCATAAACAACATGCTTTTTCATCACCGCAAATTCTTCATCTGTCAATCTGCCAGGCTTTTCCAAAATCGCAGAATCAATCAAAAGCTTTCCAATATCGTGCCACACGGACGCAAGACGAATCTCCTCAACTTTTGCCCTTGAAAGATTCAGACCCTCTGCAAGAACTTTTGCATATTCAGAAACGCGTTTTATGTGTTGTCCTGTCTGACCCGATTTATTCTCCGACATTTCAGCAAGCGCAAAAATTATTCTCTCCTGGTCGTTTATCAAATTGTCCGATTTTTGCTGAATAACAGAACCATATTTAAAAATATAGGTGATTGCAAAAAACAAAAGGCTGAACAAAAGAAAAATCGGCTGTATAATTCCGCACACAAGAGAAAAAAGAGAAAGGTTTCGCAATTTTTTTATAACAACCGCATCGAACGGCTTTGAATTCTTTGAAATCAGTAGAAAAATACTCATAATGCTATGCAGACCAACTCCAAGAATAATAAAAACAACACCGAAAGAAAGATGGGAAAGTAAAATCATTTGGGTTTCGCTGATATAAACACCTATATCATGAATCCAATAGTTCAGCGGCAGGAAGATAGTCATCGTAAAAGATGAAATTGCACTAGTAAATCTTACCAATTCACTTGCCCCAGGAAATAACAGCAAAAACATGGTAATAAATCCATACGCGGCAATGACAAAACATAAAATCTCCAAAACGAAGCAAATTCGTGAAATGACACCGCAGGAAATTTTCATTTTCGTTTCGTTGTCATCAAGAGTCTCCCTCATCTTTAAAAGATTATCTTTGCTTTTTTTTACAAATTCATCTTTAACTTCCGTTATGTCCATAATAATATATTTTATCATAAAACTACAAAACGCAAAATTATATTTCAGAATTCCAAAGGATTTTCCGATAGTATTAAATGAGAGAGGTTATTTTTAAAACAAAAAGAAACCTAAAAAAAGAGGTATTTCCATGAAAAAAATTATTTTTGCACTTACGTTTTTAACGATTTCTTCTGTATTTGCGTTTGATATAACAGAAAAAATTGAAATGGATTTAAAAGTAACTCCAAAAAGCTTTGTAAGAACCGATTACACAATCGTGTCGAAATTTGGAGAATATTTTAGAACTCCAAGCGCAAAGTTTGCATACAAATATGACGCGATGGGAAAAGTCATTGAATCTTCAGAGCTGAGTGCGCGTGATGTTCTTATAAACAAAATTGTTGACACATACAATTCAGATGGGCTTCTTTCTGGAGAAACCTGTTTTGACGCAGACAACTCGAAAATTTGGAGCTCTGAAATCATTTACAAAGACGGCAAAAAAGTTGAAAGCGCAGACTATTCAAAAGCAGGGATTTTAAGAGGCAAAACATTATACACATACACAAACGATAATTTGACTGACGAAAGCTATTACGATGGAGAAGGGGCGCTCGTTTGGAAAATCATTTCTGCTTATAATTCACGAGGAATGATTGAATCCGAATCAGAATATACAGCGGATGGCATGCTTTCAGAAGAACGACATTATGAATACACTCCAAACGGCATTTTAGACTCTATTTCCTATGACAATGAAAAAGGAATTTTAACATCAAAAGATGTGTTCCGCTATGACAACAACGGTTCGCTGTATGAAATCACAACATACAATGCGGACAACAAGACCACGAAACGCACTTTAATAAAGTATGACGCACAGGGAAATGTTGCAAAAATCACCGTTTACAATGTGTCAAGAAAATTTGGCACAACGGTAAATGAAATGGTCGAAATGTCAGAATTCATCTACGAATACTAAACAGGAAAACCAACAGACTGAATTTCACGTTTTATAATAAGGAAATGCACATGACACAATTTGAACGAATGATTCGTTCCTTGCCATACAAATGCGACAAGGAATGTAAAAAGTTGATGAATGAAAACAAGCGCAAACTCTATGAATATAACAATCTGCCATTCGAGCGGCTTTCTGAGCAACCTCGCCTTTTAAAGAATATACTTGGAAAGACAGGCGATGGCGTTTACATTGAACAGCCGTTTCATTGTGATTATGGAAAAAACATTGAAGTGGGAGACCATTTTTATGCGAATTACAATTTGATAATTTTGGATGTTGCACCAGTAAAAATCGGAAATAATGTAATGTGCGCCCCGAATGTTGGCATTTATACCGCAGGGCATCCAATCCATCCAGAAGCGCGAGCGACACTTTGGGAATACGGCATTGAAATTACTATCGGTGACAATGTATGGATTGGCGCGAACGCTTGTATACTTCCTGGCGTTCATATTGGAAGCAACACCGTAATCGGTGCGGGAAGCGTTGTTTCAAAAGATATTCCTGAATGGACAGTGGCCGCTGGCAATCCGTGCAAGCCTCTTCGCGCAATAACAGAAGAGGATAAAAAATATTATTTTCAAAAGCGAGAATTCGACTTTGATATTTTTGATCCTAAAAATAATGTTGCCGACGCGCTTTTTTAATTTTACTCGATTTATGAACGGAGCTTTTCCATGAAAAAAAGAATTACAGCGGTTTTGATGTTAGTGATTTGTTCTATAATAAGTTTTGCACATGGAAAAAAAGACTCTGTCGCTATCACATATGGAAGAAAATTCAAAACAGCGTATTCTCAAAAAATACCCAAAGGAACTCCTGTTGGATTTAATGAAGTGTGGGGCTGGGTTATGCAAGGACGCGAAAACGAACTTGATTGCAAAGCACCCATAACCGATGTTGGCTATTTTGCCGCAGAAGTAAACTGCTATGGACAACTTGAAAAAATCCCTGTCCGTGCAAATCTAAAGAAATTCAAAGGGCGCATCCATCTTGTGCTTGTGTGCGACAGCCGATCGCTCACCCATCTTGTGCTTGACCCACAATTTGACATTGTTGACAAAATGATAAAAGACATAATGAGAGCCGCTGAAAAATTTGATGGTGTTCAAGTGGATTATGAATTGATTCCTTTAAAAGATGGCGAACATTTTATGAAATTCCTTGAACGATTAAGCGCAGAGTGTAAAAACGCAGGAAAAATGTTTAGCGTATGTGTTCCTGCTCGCATCAAAAGCATCAGCGATGATATTTTCCCCTATAAAAGAATTTCCGACATAAGCGATAGGGTGGCTGTTATGGCGTATGACGAGCATTGGTCAACAAGCAAGCCAGGGCCTATTGCATCACTATCATGGTGTGAAAAAGTTGCAAACTATGCAGTAAAAACAATTCCAGAGGAAAAATTGATTATGGGGCTGCCGTTTTATGGCAGAAGCTGGGCAAGCGAGAGGACCGCCCAAGGCTGGTATTTTTCAGGCGTAAACCGAATCATAAAGACATACAACTCCAAGAAAGTAAAATACGAGGAGGGTGTCCCGCATGTGAAGATAAAGATGCATGTCGATGTGGACTGCTGGTTTGAAGACGCCTATTCAACAGTGGAAAAAATGCGCCTGTATCAAGGAAAAGGCATAAAAAACATCGCATTTTGGAGAATCGGTCAAGAAGACCCTCGCGTTTGGAACTGGATAACACTGTCAGAGTAATGAGGCTTTAATCTTGTTCTTTTAATTTTTTCATACAATGATGGAATGCAGGAATCAAGAAACAGTCCGCCAAAACCCATGCAGCGGGGCTTCCAAATACCGCGCCATAAATTCCAAATAGCGGCACAGCGAATACACCCATCATTGCACGCGCCACCATTTCTGCAAGTCCTGAAAACAGTGATAATGAGGAAAAACCCATTCCTTGAATCGTAAAACGGTAAATGTTCACTGCGGCGAGCGTTATAAAAAATCCGAAATTTGCCAAAAGAAAAAGATAGGCTTCGTTTAAAATTTTTTCGCTTGGCACTTTCAAAAAAATGTAGACAAAATTCTTTCCAAAGAAGAAAACCACCACGAACACCACAATGCTATATACCACCGAAATTATCATGCATGCACGCACGCCTTGCACAAGTCTGTCGTATTTTTCGGCACCCGTATTTTGCCCGCCATAAGTCGCCATTGTCATACCGAACGCATCAAACACACTTGCAAAGAGCATATTAACTTTTATTCCCGCGGCGACCGCAGCAACTGTGTCAGATCCAAGTCCATTTATAGAGGACTGCAAAATTACGCTTCCTATCGCCGTAATTGAATACTGCAAACCCATTGGAATTCCAAATCTGCCTAACTCATAACAATGGCAAAGCGCGATGCTTTTTTCTTTGGGAGTCATACGCAAAATAGAAAATTTCTTAACCAAGAAAATCAAACTGACAAGACCCGGCAACGCTTGAGAAATTACAGTCGCCAACGCCGCACCTGCCACCCCCATAGAACAAACGCGAATAAAAAGCACATCCAAAAAAATATTCAAAATTGATGACACAACTAAAAAATAGAGCGGCGTTTTGCTGTCTCCAAGCGAACGCATCAAATACGCAATAAAATTATAGAGAAATAAAAACGGAATTCCAAGAAAAATTATCCGCAGATATGATACCGCATCGTTTATTATCCGCTCTGGAGTTTTCATCATAACAAGAATCGGGCGACATAAAATCGCAGTGCCAATAGTAAAAACAACAGAAAAAATAATGCACAAAAACGCAGCGTTCCACACATAGGTGCGCATAAGAGAAAAATTCTTCGCCCCGAACTTCTGTGCAATCGGAAGCGTAAATCCTCCTGCCACACCATTGCAAAATCCCAAGAGTAAAAAACAGACGCTTCCTGTACACCCCACCGCTGCAAGCGCATCCGAACCAAGCGCGCGACCGACAATCGCCGTGTCAACGATGCTATAGAACTGCTGAAAAAGCAATCCCAAAAAAACGCTCACCGAAAACTGTATTATCAATACAAACGGTTTTCCTTCCGTTAAATCCTTTGTCATAGTGCTATTTATAGTGAATTTAAAAAGATATTTCAATGACTTATGTCAATGACTTATTTTATTTTTTCACACATTCGTTTATAATTAAATAATAGGCTTAATTTCGAGTTTTTGTAAAAACGATAAAAAACCTTCTTCCAGTCGCAGGGCTGACCACCAGTTAATACACCAGCGTTTGGCAGTAGTAGGTCAGCGCGCTGATTTCGGCAACAACGAACAAGTTCGTACCAGTTTTTGCAAATGCAAAAACTGGGGGGGGGGTCGAAAATTTAAAGACTGTACAATACTTTAATGTGTCTTCCGCCGACCTGCCAATGGAGACGACCGAAATCAGCGCGATTTTACCTTTTGCTGAAGTAGCAATTTGCACTTTTTTCGCAGGAAGAAAGTGTTTAGCGAAGCGTTGCGAACTTTGAATGTTAAAAGGTG
>X363_Desmarests_Spiny_Pocket_Mouse__coassemble_644_pt1 | contig 18709 bp, 13 predicted proteins | sample X363_Desmarests_Spiny_Pocket_Mouse__metabat2_high_PE_007 | metagenome-assembled genome bin X363_Desmarests_Spiny_Pocket_Mouse | reverse complement strand
TCGCCACGCACTTTCTTCTTGCGAAGAAAGTGAAAGCTGGTACAAGGATGCTGACTACGAGAGTTATACACCAATTCTTGTTTTTCGTAGGTCGCTACACTAAAAAATAACTCGTGTTCATTATTGCCGTTAATTGCATTTTCAACTAAAATAGCAGGCATATACATAATGAGGTTTCAAATATGAAGGTTATAAATGGTAATAAGTTGACGATTGAAGATGTATGCGATGTCGCCTTGAAAAATGAGGAGGTCGCGCTCCCTGAGGACAAGGCATTTTGGAAAACGCTTGAGGATTCCCGAAAATTTTTGATGGACTATATTTCAACGGGAGTGCCAACCTATGGAGTCACAACGGATTTTGGCGACTCGTGCGCAAATCAAATCAGTGTGGAAAGGGCGGGCGAGCTTCAGCGCGACATTGTTGCATATCACGGAATCGGACTTGGCGCGAAATTCGACAGGGAAACAGGACGGGCGGTGATTCTCGCGCGCTTAAACGGCAATGTGAAAGGCGGCCATTCCGCCATTCGCCCGGAACTTGCAAAAATGATGCTTTCCCTTTTAAATCACGATATTATTCCAGTGATTCCGCAGTTGGGTTCTGTGGGGGCTTCAGGAGATTTAACACCGCTTTCCTATCTTGCCGCTGTTATTATGGGAGAGCGGGATGTGTATTACAAGGGAAAAATTGTTCCTGCGAAGGATGCGCTTGCTTCCGAAGGCTTGACGCCTCTTCCGATTGAAGCGAAGGAAGGGCTTGCGCTTATGAATGGAACTTCCGTGATGACGGCGGTGGCAAGTCTTGCGTGGAAAAAGGCAGAGCGTCTTGCAAAAATCTCCGATTTTCTCACAGCCGTTACCTCTGAAATCACCCGGGGAAAGGACACGCCGTTTGTGGCAAAGGTGAGTGAAATTAAAAATCATAAGGGACAATGCGACTCCGCTGCATATATCTACAATATTATAAAGGATTCAAAGCGTGTGTATAAATACGAGGATTTTCTAAAAAGCCAGATTGAGACGCTTGACGGCAAAGGGTATAAAAAGCAGGAAAACAAGATTCAAGACAGATATTCAATTCGTTGTGCGCCACAGGTGACGGGAGTGTATCGTGACACATTAAGCGTTGCTCGCGATTGGATTACCGAGGAGTTGAATTCCGCGAATGACAATCCGCTAGTTGACATTGAGGCGGGACGGCTTTACAACACGGGAAACTTTTATGGTGGACACATTTGCGCCGCATGCGACTATATGCGTACGGCGTTGGCGAACATCAGCGATTTGAGCGACAAGCAGGCGGAAGTGATTATTGACGGCAAATTCAACGGACTCACCGAAAATTTAATTCCGTTTACCGCGGAGGACGATCCGCGCGCGGGCTTAAGGCTTGGTTTTAAGGCTGTGCAGATTACGATTTCAGCGATTCGTGGCGAGGTGGCAAGCTATTGCTTCCCTATCAGTCTTACCAGTCATCCAACCGAAGCGTTGAATCAGGACAAGGTTTCTATGGGAACGATTTCCGCGCGAAAATGGGCAGAGCAAATAGACTTGGTTTTTTTGCAGTTCGCGGTTCACCTTCTTGCGGCGATGCAGGCGGTCGATTTGGCTGGAAAAGATGATTTTGCGCCGTTTACAAAAAGCGTTCATTCCGAGGTGCGCAAAATGAGCGCCTTTATGGAGGACGACCGCCCACTCGACAAGGAGGCGGAAAAAGTCGCGGAGTGGTTGAAGAGAACGGAATTGTTTTAGGACATGCGTCTGTCGTGGTGTATCGAGTTGTGATGTGTTGGTAGCATGTTGATTGACAGAAAGCGCAAAAAAATATATATTTTATGTCAGACAAAGGCGTTCATTAGATGGGGTATTTATGCCCTTGAAATGAACGCCTTTTTATTTTTTAACTGCACTATAATGGGCGAGATTTAATTGCCTATAATGATTGTCAATAAGACAAGACGGAGGTTCTGCGATGTGTGGATTTGTTGGTGCGTTTGATTTGAATAGTGGCTCTCTGCCGATTGACGAGGGGTTGAAGGAGCAGTTGAGAACGCAAGTTTTGGAGATGTCGAAAAAAATTCGTCACCGCGGACCTGATTGGTCTGGCATTTACACAGGCAATAACGCGATTTTAAGCCACGAGCGGCTTTCTATTGTCGATCCCCTTTCGGGAAAACAACCTCTTATAAGCGATGATGAAAAAGTGATTTTGGCGGTGAACGGTGAAATTTATAATCATCAGGAAATCAGAAGGCGTTTTGAGGGGCGGTATCAGTTTCGGACGCAAAGCGACTGCGAGGTGATTCTGCCTTTGTACAAGGAGAAGGGAATTGATTTTCTTGAGGATTTGTCGGGAATTTTTGCGTTCGCGTTGTATGATTCTGAAAAAGATGTGTATCTTATCGGGCGCGATGAAATCGGTGTGATTCCGCTGTATCAAGGCTGGGACAAGGCAGGGCGATATTATGTTGCCTCTGAATTGAAATCTCTTGAAGGAATATGTGATACAATAGAAGAATTCCCCAACGGACACTATTTTTACTCAAAGGATGAAAAGCCTGTTCGATGGTATAAGCGTGATTGGGAAAAATTTGAGACGGTAAAAGGCAATGTATGCGCAACGGACAAAAATGGAGAGATTATCCATCCCGAAGTGATTCAAAGGGTGCGAGATGGGCTTGAGAAGGCAGTGAAGCAGCAGTTGATGAGCGATGTACCGTATGGGGTTCTGCTTTCGGGTGGGCTTGACTCCACGGTGATTGCGGCGATTACCCAAAAGTTTGCGAAAAAGCGCGTTGAGACGGGCAGCCTAAAAGATGCGTGGTGGCCGCAATTGCACTCTTTTGCGATTGGTCTTGAGGGCAGCCCCGACTTGATTGCGGCGAAAAAGGCCGCTGATTTTATTGGGACGGTGCATCACGAGGTGCATTTTACAATACAAGAGGCGTTGGATGCGCTTCCTGATGTGATTTACCATATTGAAACGTATGACATTACGACCGTTCGCGCTTCAACTCCGATGTATTTGTTGGCGCGTGTGATAAAATCTATGGGAATAAAGATGGTTTTGTCGGGCGAGGGGAGTGATGAGCTTTTTGGCGGCTATCTTTATTTTCATAAGGCCCCGAACGAGTACGAATTTCACGAGGAGCTTGTGCGCAAGATGAGCAAATTGCATTTGTACGACTGCCTTCGCGCAAACAAGAGCCTTTCTGCGTGGGGCGTGGAGGGGCGCGTTCCTTTTCTTGACAAGGAATTTATTGATAGTGCGATGCGCTTGAATCCGCATGACAAAATGAACATTAGATTGTCGGATGGCTCGCAGCGAATTGAAAAATGGATTTTACGAAAGGCGTTTGAGGATATTCTTCCCCCTGAAATTTGCTGGCGGCAAAAGGAACAGTTTTCTGACGGCGTTGGCTACAGTTGGATTGACACGCTCAAAGAAATGACCGCCCAAAAAGTGAGCGACGCGGAATTTGCGCAGCGAGAGCGCCGCTTTCCTGTGAACACGCCTGCCACAAAAGAGGAGTACTATTACCGCGAAATCTACAGTCGCCTTTTCCCATCGAACAGCGCGGCTCTGTGCGTTCCCCATGAAGCCGGGGTCGCCTGCTCCACCGCCAAAGCATTGGAATGGGACGCCGCGTGGAAATCAATGGATGAACCTAGTGGGCGAGCGATTGCTGGAGTGCACAAGAAAGCGTATTAGAGCGGAAAGCGAGTTTGCAAGGCAAACTCGGTAGCGAGCGAAGTGAGCGCAGCGTACGAGAGTGGATGGCGAGCAGCGTGAGCGCAATGAGCCATCAGGTAGGGCAATCGCTGGTGTTCATAAAGAACATACAAGTAGACGAGGGCGAGTTTGCAGAGCAGCAAATACATTCCTCACTGTTTCAATTCTAAAATCATATTGACGATGCTTTCCACTTGTCTTGCTGAAAGAGAGGAAATCACCTCAAGTATTTTTGATTGAATTTGTGCTTGCGGTTTTTCAACCGATACATCTCCAAAGAATTCCGACGGCGTGACATTTAAATATTCGCATATTGAAAAAAATCCTTGCATAGAAGGCATTCTTTTCCCATTTTCTATTAGATTTATATAGTTCACATTTTGACCAAGTGAAATGCTCATTTCGCGTGCGGAAATATTGCTTTTATTGCGAAACTCTCGAAGTCTCTCTGAAAATTCCTGAGAAAAATTTTCCTGTCGGTTTTCCATCTTTTTTTCCATAATGCAAACTATAAGATGTTTTTTAGCATTATTTACAATCTTGACGATTTTAAAATTGTATTGTACAATCTAAAAGATTGCATAGGCAAATGAGGTTCTTTCTGCAATTTCTTGGGGACTTCAAATTTAGATTTTTGTTAAAAAGGGGTGTCTATGAAAAAAACGCTCTTATTATCCGCTCTATTTTTAGTGGCACTGTTGTTTGCTCTGATTTCTTGTTCACATAGCACGGAAAACAATACAGACGCTGAAGAAAAGATTGTGCCAGTTGAAAGTGTCCGATTAAATAAAAGCAGTATATCACTTAAACAAAAAGAGAAAGCAGCTCTATCTGCAACCGTTTCTCCGTACAACGCTACAAATAAAAAAGTTTTTTGGTCATGTAGTGGCAGCAACATTAGTATAAAAGACAACGGCGATGGAACAGTCGATATTCTTGCGGAAAATAGAGGAAGCGCCACTGTCACAGTAAAAACGGAAGATGGAGAATTTACGGAAATGTGTAGTGTCGAGGTAAAAGACTCTGATATTTCTGTTACAGGGTTGAGGATTGAAAACGCCTATTTATCGTTATCTCCTGGAGCACATATAACTATGAATGCAACAGTATATCCTGCAAATGCCACGAATAAAAATATTTTATGGACGAGCGATAGCGATTGGATAAGTGTCTCTTATTATGGTGGATATGGAGATTATGTAGATATATCTGTATCGGAATACGCATGGAATGGCTTGAGCGCAACAATAACGGCGAGGACAGAGGACGGAGGGTATTCTCAAAGTTGCTCTGTTAGTGTGGTTGAGGATATTCCAGTTGAGGGTTTGTGGATTGAAAATGCAAACGAATATATATCGCTGATTCCTGGCGCGCATATAACTATGGAGGTGATTGTATATCCTGAAAATGCCACGAATAAGAATGTTTTATGGACAGCTAATAGTGATTGGATAACTATCAGTGGTTTTGGAGAGTATGTAGATGTATTGGTAGCTGAAGATGCAGAGATTGGTTCTAAGGCAACTATAACAGCGACAACAGAGGATAGCGGATATTCACAGAGCTGCTATGTTAATGTGATTGAGAATATTCCAGTTGAAAATATTTGGATGGATTACCCAAGCCGTTGTTTACTTCCTGGAGACTATGTTGAAATAAAAGCCTCTGTTTATCCAGATAATGCAACGGCTCAGGATATTTTATGGACAGCTACTGATGGCGAATATATAACTATCGAAAATCATGGATATATAGCAAGTTATGGATATGTGGCGTGGATACGAATATCTGAGGATGCCCCAGATGGTTTGACAGCATGTATAACAGCGACATCTATGAGCAATGGATGTGCAGCAACCTGTGATATTGAAATATCTACTCCTAAAAAAGTGATAGAGGTGACGCTTCCAAATGATAATATACATATTAATCCACACTATTATCAGTATAATGGTGCATTACATTTTTCTGTTTGGCTAAATGATTCTTCTTCGTATGTTTGGAGAGTTAATGATGAAATACAGGGAGATGCTAAAACAAGTCGTGATATTGACATCGAAAAGCTTCCCATTGGCATACATTCGATTTCTGTAGTTGTGACTAATGATAATGACACTTATTTTGCGGAATGGATAGTAAAAGTGACATCGAATGATGTGTCGGTGTTTCCTTGATTTTCAATGCAAATTGCAATAGAAATGGGCGCAGTTTTTGCTGCTCACTTTAAAACTTGATTAAAAATAACGGAGGTGTGTATGAAAAAGATGTTGAAAACCTTTGGACTGCTATTTTTATTTTTTTTCGCAATCGCTTGCTCTCATAACGAAGCAGCAAAAATTGATGATGAATTGATTTTAGAGGGCAAGGTTCGCTTGATTTTGAAAGCAGAGGAAAAATTTTCAAGAACACTTTTTGTGGATGCTTTGGAAGAAATGTCATATATGTTAAGCGGTGAAGAAGAATACGCTTCCGAATCTGCCCCTGCATTTGAAAAAAGGTGGAATTCCTATTCAGAGATGATTAGCGATAAAGAGGTTTTTGTTGAGAGAGGATTTTGGAGCTTTACTCTTACGGCAAGCAAAAATGGTGCGCCACTTTATTCGGCGACAATTTTTCAGTATATTGACGCTGGGCAGAATCAATTGCATTTTTCGCTTCAAGAAATAAAAACGGAGATAGAAAATCCAAAAGGCGATTTGTCTATAACCTTTTCTTTTCCTGATAATGCTGATGTAAAAACGGTGAAGGCTGCCTTGCTTTCTGTAAGTGACTATATGGAGATTGAAGGATATGAATTTGAAGAGTTGGGGATAAATAGCAGTTCCAATTCTGTTGTTTATTCAAAAAATGAGATTCCCGAAGGAATATATATAGTAAAATTTTGTCTTTATCGAACTGATGGAAGTGAAATTGCTCCTGGATACAGAGAGTTAGTGCAAATAAAGCATAAAAGGATGACATCTGCGAATGTGGCAATTACAGAAACCGAAAATTATCACACGCTGACCTTGAAGAATTTGGATTTTGAAGGCGTTGAAATTTCAGGAAGCACATCGCTTATATTTAGCGAATTGAAGAATATTGATTTACTTGCAAATAAGATTTCACGCAAAGGCTATATGCTGGCTGGTTGGTATGACAATGAGAATTGCGAGGGGAAACCAATAACAAAGGTTACAGCGGGCGAGGTGACTAACGATTTGGTTCTTTGGGCGAACTGGAGAGAAGAAGGATATGTGTATGCCGATGAAGGAGATGTGTTGAATTCATGGCTTTCTTCAAAAGAAGGGGAAGGACCTTTTGATGTGTTTATAATGGGAGAAGCCACATCTAAACAAATTGCGGCGATTGTGTTTGATGCAAATGACAAAATGCCTGATAAAAAAATCAATTTAGATTTAACAGGAACAAAAAATCTTACAACAATAGATAATGGGGCATTTAGTAGAGGTTGGAATGAGGGTTGTTCTAATCTTACGAAAATCACAATACCAGACGGTGTTACATCGATTGGCTTTAGAGCATTTGATGGTTGTACAAGTCTTGAGGAAATGACGATTCCGTCTGTTGGGTGTTTTGGGGATTACTTTGCATATCAGTATATTCCAGAATCCTTAAAAAAGGTGACGGTTACAAGTGGCGAGATTGTAAATTCTGCGTTCAGTGATTGCTCCAACATAGAAACGATAATCCTTTCTGGCGATATAAAATCAATTGGCAGCCATGCGTTCAGTGGTTGTACAGGACTTAAGGAAATCACAATACCAAACAGCGTCACATCGATTGATTCTTATGCATTCAGTGGATGCACAAGTCTTGCGGAAATGACGATTCCATTTGTTGGGAAGGGAAATAATGCAAGCTATAGCTATGAAAAACAATTCAGATACATTTTTGGATCTTCTTCTGCATCATCTGTGCCATCATCCTTAAAAAGGGTGACAGTTACAGGCGGTGAGATTTTTGATGGTGACTATTATTACAGTGCATTCGCAGATTGCTCCAACATAGAAGCTATAATTCTTTCTGGCGACATAAAATCGATTGGTTCTTATGCATTCAGTGGTTGCACAGGACTTAAGGAAATCACAATACCAGATAGCGTTGCATCAATAGGCTCTAATGCATTTTATGGATGCTCTAAATTGGCAGATGTTTATGCAGAGACTTATGAGGGGTGGAAGTCAATTGCTTTTAGTAATGAACTTAGCAATCCTCTTAATGCTAATTCTAATGTAAAGCTTCATATTCTCAATGCAGGGGTTGGCATTTCAGTGTTGCTTCCTCCAAAAAATGATGTTGCAAATCTTGGTTGGACGCATGATGGTAATACTATAACTATTACTGCGGAATCGGGACATAGCAACTATGTATGGCTTATGGATATGCAAAAGCAAGATGAAACTTCAAATGCGATAGAAATTGATGCTACAAATATGACACAAGGGCTGTATTCTATTATGGTTATCATTGATGGAATATATTCATCAACAGCAGCAATAAGAATTGATTAAAATTGTAATAAGACACAGGAGTAAAGCGATATGAAAAACAAAATTGTGGGATTGCTTGTTCTATTTATTTTAGCGGTTTCTTGTTCTACTCATTTTGACGAAACAAATGAAAATGACAAAGGAAGTCTTGTTCTGAGTGTTAGCAATAATGCTAATGCAAGGACGATTTTTGCACCTGACTTTGCTCTTTCGGACATGCAGTTTACATTAAGTGGCGTAAAAGACGGAAAAAGCAGACAGGTAATAAAAGAGAATGTATCGTACTCAAATTTAATTGGCGAGGAAGTTATAGTTTATACAGGTACATGGGATTTTACACTTGTTGCATACAAAAATGGGATTGAACAATATTCGGCGACACTTGAAAATGTTGTCGTTGAATATGGAATCAATCCTCTTTCTTTTGAATTAAAAGAAGCTTCCCAAGCAGAAAAAGGAATAGGAGAGTTTTCTGTTTCACTTTCTTTTCCCGAAAATTCTGATGTTGGAATTGTGAAGGCTGCTCTTTTTACAACGGAATTGAAGCCTATTTTTGATTATGAACCGCTTTCAATTAGTAATGAAACCACAGTATTATATAAGAAAACTTCTGTAACAAGTGGAATCTATATTGTTTCTTTTACGTTTTTCCATAGGAATGGAAATGAAATAAAACCTGGCTATAGCGAGTTAATTCATATAAAGTCTTCTCGTATGTCTCTTGCAGAGCGGACTATTACAGATTTGGAAAATCTACGTTCTATCAAATACAATCTGAACGGTGGGGGATTAAAAGGTTCTTCTCTTTCCGCTTCATATAATGTGAGTTATGGAATTACATTGCCAACAGAAGAAGCTGTTGAAAAAACTGGCTACGCATTTAGTGGTTGGTATGAAAGCGAAGCTTTCAAGGGAGAGGCAATTGAAAAAATTGTTGCTGGAACGAATAAGGATTTTGTGCTTTGGGCGAAATGGACACCCATTAATTATACAATAACGTATGAAGGCATTGAAAAAGCAACAAATTCAAATCCTGCTACATATACGATAGAAGATAAAATATCTTTTGTTCCTCCAGTTTCTACAACTGACGACAAGGTTTTTATTCGCTGGTTTTCAGATGGAACAAAAATATCAGGTATTCCCAAAGGAAGCTATGGGGATATAGTAGTAACTGCAAAGTGGCGACCTGCAAAAAAGTTTAGTGCGTCTGATTTGTTACAAAGTTTTGACCAATGGGTTTCTTCACTTACAGGGGAAGATATTCCAGCCGCAGTTATGACAGGAGACTTTTCGGCTGAAAATCTTGGCTTGATAGCAAATACATTAAAAAAATATCCATCAACTTTTGTTGTCCTTGATTTAAGCGAAACAACAGGATTGATTGAAATAGGTGCTGGTGCATTCAAAGATTGCACTAGTCTTGTGGATGTGGCACTTCCTACCTCTGTGACTTCAATAGCGGACTTTGCCTTTTATAATTGTACCGCCCTTGAGTCCATGCTTATTCCTAGTAGCGTCACTTCAATTGGCTATAGCGCGTTTACTGGTTGTGAAAAACTTTCTGATGTGTATGCGGAAGACGAAACCAAAAAATGTGCAATGCTAGTAACTGCCGATGTGTCAGACCTATCACCATTTCTTTCAGATTCTACAGGGATAGATACTTATTATGCTTTTATAAAGGGGACGATTTCATATAATGGACTAAGAGATATGGCGACCATCTTAAAAGCAAATGCTTCAAAGTTGATAAACCTTGATTTAAGCGAGGCAATTGGCATACAAAGTATAGATTCTTCTCAATTTAGTGGATGTGCAAGTTTAAAGGGAATTGTACTGCCAAAAAGCATTGCGACTATAGAAAGAGATGCGTTTTCAAATTGTTCATTCCTTGAAAAAATTATGCTTCATCAAGATGCTATGACAACAATTGGCAGCAATGCATTCAATGGTTGTAATAAATTGGCTGCTGTATACACTGAAAGCATAGCAAACTGGTGCGGAATAAATTTCGAAAATTCGTATTCAAATCCTCTTTATTATGCAAAGCATCTTTATATTAATAATACTGAAGTAACTGCTCTTGAAATTCCATCAGGAGTAACATCGATAAGTGCATATGCGTTTTACAATTGCTTGAGTTTAACAAGTGTGAAAATTCCAGACACTGTAATGTCAATCGGTAGGTGTGCATTTTATAGATGCTCTAACTTTACGAGTGTTAGCCTACCAAAAAATTTAAGTAAGATTGGCAGCGATGCATTCTATGATTGTTATAAATTGACTGCTGTATACACTGAAAGCATAACAAGCTGGTGTGGAATAAATTTCGAAGATAGTTATTCAAATCCTCTTCATTATGCGAAGCATCTGTATATTAATGATACTGAAGTAACTGCTCTTGAAATTCCATCAGGAGTAACATCAATAAGTGCATATGCGTTTTACAATTGCTCTTGTTTCACGAGTGTTAGCTTACCAAAAAGTTTAAGCAAGATAGGTACTGATGCATTCTATGGTTGTGGTGGATTGACAACAGTGTATGTTTATGACCTTGTAAGTTGGTTCAGAATTGATTTTGGTAGTGCATTCTCTAACCCTATGGTGTATGCAACTTGTTTTTGGGTGGGCAATTATAATTTGACAAAGACGCTTAAAACAATAGATAAGGAAAAATTCCTAGAGTGTGCTGACCTTGTTACTAAGGAACCATACAAAATATTTACTGCAGCAGAGGCATCTGTAGGATTGACTTCTTGGCTCTCTTCACAAAGTGGAGATGGACCGTACTATGCAATCATTGTGGATAAGTTGACTTCCTCTCATTTAAAATCAATAGCCTCAAGGATAAAATCAAATTCAAAATATGTTTGCCTTGATTTTAGTGGCACAAGCGGACTTGAAATATTTGAGGATGAAGTGTTCAAGGATTGCAAGACTCTTGAATATGTGGTGATTCCTGATAGTGTGACAAAAATTGGCAACGGTGCATTCCGTAGTTGTACAGGGCTTACGGCTGCAATTATGATGAGTGGAGTGGCAATTATTGGAGATTATGCATTCATTTACTGTACAAATCTTGCAAAAGTTAAAATCCCTTCTACCTCTGGTGATGTTCAAATGAGCATAGGCACGGAAGCATTCAAAAGTTGTGAGAATTTAAGTGATGTGTATTATGATGGTAATTTAAGTGATTGGTGTAAGATTGAATTTTCACATCGTCCTCCAAGTTATTATAATTATTCAACTAGGTTTTATGAAAGTACAAATCCACTTTATTTTGCAGAGAATTTCTACATTAATGGCTCTTCTAAAGTTTCAAGCTCTCTTGTAATTCCATCCGATGTCGAGGAGATTAAGCCATTTGTTTTTTATGGTTGTAAAATCTTTACAAGCGTGCACATTCCTTCAAAAACGAGTTTTATTGGTTATGGAGCTTTTAAAGACTGTAAAAATATTACAAGAGTAACTTTTGAAAATACTTCGGGATGGTATTATGCAATGTGGCAATCAAGCGAATCTGGAACAGCGCTGAATGTTTATAAAGCGGCCGAGGTCAAAGAATTTTTTAATTCTGATAGTCACAAAAATAAGTATCTTATCCGAAAGTAGCGCACATTGAAAAGTCGAGTTTGCTTCGCAAGTTCGGTAGCGAACGAAACGAGCGCAATGAGCCATCAGGTAGGGCAATCGCTGGAGTGCATAAAGACGCATACAAGTAGGCGAGGGTGAGCTTGCAGAGAAAACTCGGCAGCGAGCGAAGCGAGCGCATTGCCCATCTCCAAAAATCTGAAGATGATTGTGCTTTAGTATTGTTTTCCCCTTGACAAATATTCACTATAGTGAATATAATATGATTATGTGGAACATCGATTACTCAGATGAATATAACGAATGGTTTGATTCACTTGCGGAAGCAGAACGAATTGCAGTGCTTGAGAGAATCATTCTATTGCAGAATATAGGTCCGAATCTTCCACGACCATATTCAGATGTTCTGCATGGCTCAAAAAAATATAAAAACTTAAAAGAATTGAGAAATCAAACAAGAAATTCAGTTTTACGAGTTTCATATTATTTTGATTCTAAAAGAAACGCCTATCTTATTACAGGTGGAGACAAAAAAGGAAAGGTTGAGAAGAAGTTTTACAAGGATTTGGTAAAACTTTCGGAAGAAATAATCGAACGCCACGAAAAGGAGGCTTTATGAGAGATGCAATTAAAATGATGGAATCTAAGATGAGCCGAGAAGCCGTAGAAAAAGCGCACAATCAAGCGGAGCGTGAGATTCTTGCAATCCGCCTTTCCCAACTTCGTGAAGAGCAAAACCTAAAACAGACGGATATTGAGAATTTTACACAATCATCTGTTTCTAAAATAGAGAGAAGAAAGGATATGAAAATTTCAACACTTGTGGATTACCTTGACAGCATAGGAATGGGCGTTGAAATTAAAGCGTATGCAAAAAATCCTTCAATGAATGTAAAAGAAAAAATATTGATGAGGGTATAGCAGCAAGCAAGTTCGGTAGCGAACGAAGTGAGCGCAATGAGCCATCAGGTAGGGCAATCGCTGGTGTTCATAAAGACGCATACAAGTAGGCGAGGGTGAGCTTGCAGAGAAAACTCGGTAGCGAGTGAAGCGAGCGCATTGCTCCATCTCCAAAAATCTGCTATATTCTAAACTATGAATGTGCATATTTTGGAGATGCCGCTGGATTATGGCGGGCGGCGGCACGGAAGCGACATGGGGCCTTCCGCGCTCCGTCTTGCGGGCATACGGCAAAAAATAGAGGAGTTGGGACACACCGTTGTTGCAGAGCAACATCACAGCGAAATCATCGCGCAGGAATACGCCGACCCGGGAAAAAATCCAAAGGCAAAGTACCTTGAGCCGATTGTCAGCGCGTGCACCGAACTTGCTGGCGAAGTTCAGACAGCCGCAGAAAAGGGGGATTTTCCGCTTGTTCTGGGCGGAGACCATTCTATTGCGCTGGGAACACTCGCAGGTCTTCACTCCGCCTACAAGGATAAAAGGCTCGGCGTTCTGTATGTTGACGCGCACGGCGACTTCAACACGACAGAAACAACTTTAAGCGGCAATATCCACGGAGAATGCCTCGCGGCGAGCGCGGGCTACGGAATCGATGACCTTGTGAATTTGTATGCCCCTGGCAGAAAAGTTGACCCAAAAAACATTTGCTATGTGGGCGTGCGTGACCTCGACAAGGGGGAAAAGGCCCTTATGCGCGAGGCGGGAGTTACCGTCTTTACCATAAGCGACATAGACAGGCTGGGATTTTCCGAAGTCCTAAAGAATATCAGGGATTTTTTCAAGACCAATTGCGATGTTGTCCACATAAGCTTTGATATGGACTCCCTCGACCCATCGATTGCACCGGGAACAGGGTTGCCAGTGCCGGGAGGCTTGAATTACCGCGAGGCGCTTTTGCTTATGGAAGAGATGAGTTCCCTCAATATGGTTTGTTCAATGGAAGTTGTCGAGGTAAACCCGATTTTAGACATACGAAACGAAACCGCGGTCATGGCGGTAACCCTCATCACGCGTCTTTTGGGTGAGCGAATCTTTTAGTTGTTTTAAATCGTCCTTCAGTTTTAGTGCGGTTCAGGCGTATTTTTTATATGGGCGGAGCGCATCCACCCACACGGCTTTCCATGGTTCCGGCATTCGCCTACAGTCTCCGCTTGTATTGCCAACAGGCACTTTTTACGAAAGTAAAAGAATAATTGACGAAACGATTTATCTTTCGACCGATAGAATTAAAGCGGAGACCGCTCACGCGCCATTCCAATCCTTGCGCGGTTGGATTATCCACAGCAAACGCCTTCATCCTTAAAAAAGCGCGTTTGTTGTTCTCTCAATTTCTGAAAAAAGAGCTCGGAACTGTCGCCCCCCCCCCCGCTTTTAAAGCTCGAAACAGGACTGTTTTCAGGAAGGCGGCAAAAATTTGTCCTTGCCCATGCTTATTATACATTTTTCGCCGAGCGAAAAATGCGAGGCGAACTATAAAAATTTAAAAAACAACTCGTGTTCGCCCTTGCGTATGCGCAAATTGCTGATATAATTAAAACTATGAAAAAGACATCTGTTAAAACGGTTGGCATTTTGACTTCTGGTGGAGATGCACCTGGTCTGAACGCTGCAATTAGGGGCGTTTGTCGCTCTGGTATGATTAATTACGGAATGAAATTCATTGGATTTCGTTATGGTTATCAAGGGCTGATTCGAGGGGAATACATTCCTATTGAAACTGATAATGTCGCGGGTATTTTGACGCGTGGGGGGACTATTTTAAGCACTTCTCGTGTGAAGCCCTTTAAAAATCCTGTTGAAGACCCTAAAACGGGACTTTTGCCTGTTGAAGCAATCAAAAAGAACTACAAGGATTTGAACCTTGATGCGCTTGTCGTGCTTGGGGGAAACGGCACGAACACCACAGGAAGCCTTTTGGCGGAAGAGGGCTTGAATGTTATCGGACTGCCAAAAACCATAGACAACGACATTGTTGGCTCTGACATCACATTCGGCTTTCATACGGCGGTCGATGTCGCCACAGAGGCAATTGATAGAATCCACACAACTGCCCATAGCCACAGCCGAGTGATGGTTGTTGAGGTTATGGGACACAAGGCTGGATGGCTGGGGCTTTATTCTGCGATGGCTGGCGGTGGAGATGTGTGTTTGATTCCTGAAATTCCCTATAATATAAAATCCGTTGCAAAACAGGTGCTTGCTCGTCGCGATGCGGGAAAAGAATTTTCAATTATTGTGGTTGCAGAGGGAGCTCTTTCTGTTGAGGAGTCAAAGCTTGATAAAAAGGCGTTTAAAAAGGCGCGGCTTAATATGAGCCAGTCGATTGGCTACAGAGTTGCAAAGGAGCTTGAAGAGGCTACGGGGCTTGAATCTCGCGTGACGGTTTTGGGTTATTTGCAGCGTGGAGGAACACCTTCTCCGTATGACAGAGTGCTTGCAACGCAGTTTGGAGTTGCTGCGGCTGATTTCCTTGCGAAAGAGGATTTTGGAAAGCTGGTGGCTATGCATAACAACAAGATTGTGGGCATTCCGCTTTCAGAATGCGCTGGCAAGGTGAAATATATTCCGAAGAATGACCCGATTCTTGCAAGCGGTCGCTCGGTTGGTATTTGCTTTGGCGACTGATGCTATGGCAGACGGTACAATTGACTTTCCTTTTAAGGGGAGTTTTAAATGCCACCTGTGCAAGATATGCAACGGCTTTGGGTGCAAAAACGAGCTTCCAGGAATGGGAGGCGTGAACCAAAGCCATAATTTTATTTTAAATTGCTCCGCGTGGAGTGAGTTTTACGAAAAAAATCCTCAGTTACAGTCAAAAATCGATTCAATCCACATTTCTTCTGATGATATTGGCATTGCTCCTGTGACGGGCGCGGTGCAAAATAGTGGTTTTGAGAATGAAAGTGATTTTTATCTGCCGTATTTTACTGCGGCGCACAATCAGAAAATATCCATTTGCGTGGGAGACGGTGCGCCTGACGAAAAACTGCTGTTCGGCATAGAGGCGGTTTTGCGTTTGCAGGAAAAGGCGTATTATTTTTTAAAGCCATATCCCGATGATATTCTTTTTTCGCGCATTGAAAAAATTGTGGAAACGCACAGCGCGTATTCCATTGGAATGGATATTGATGCGTATAATATCGTGACAATGCGAAATCAAGTGCATTTGGAAAGAAAAACTGCGCGCCAGTTAAAAGAATTCCGCAAAAAATCTGGGTGTCCCCTCGCAATAAAAGGCGTTTTTACAAAGGACGATGTAAATTTATGCGCGGAAGTTCTGCCAGAGATTATCGTTGTTTCAAATCATGGGGGGCGTGTTCAAACTGATGAGGGAAGCACGGCGCAGTTCCTTGAAAAATATGGGGATGTGCTTTCTGATTGTTGCGAAGAGCTTTGGGTTGACGGTGGCATACGGACCGTTCGCGATGTGCGCGTTGCAAAACATTTGGGGGCAAAAAAAGCGCTTGCCGCGCGTCCGTTTATTGCGTCCTTGATAAAAGGGGGCGTTCCTCTTATGGAAAAATATATTGAAAGTCTTGTGAGACCAAACGAATAGCGGCTTTTTGCTCATGGGTCTTCACAATGTTGCTGTCTTGCTGTGAAATATGCTGGATTGTGAAGTGTGGTTTCGAGACAATCTGTGCAATGCAAGGGGGCGGAGCCGAAATGACGGTGGGGATGTCTCAACTGCGTGCATCACACACAGGCATTTTTCTTGCAGATGTCGTTTAGAATGCATACATCACATTTTGGTGAACGGGCGGTGCATATGTATCTTCCGTGCAAAATGAGCCAGTGATGGGCGTGCTGCATATATGTTTCGGGAATTCGAGAGACTAAAGAGGCTTCAACTGCTTCAGGAGTGGAGCCTTCCGCAAGACCGATTTTTGGACAAATGCGCAACAGGTGGGTGTCAACGGGCATAGTCGGTTTGTGAAACACAACATTTAAAACGACATTCGCTGTTTTTCTGCCAACACCTGGAAGCCGCATCAATTCTTCTCGTGTGCTTGGAACTGCTCCACCAAAATCCGAAATCAGCATTTCACTCAACGCCAGTATATGTGCGGCTTTGTTTCGATACAGTCCAATCGATTTTATATATGAAATTAAAGCGGACTCTCCAAGTGCAATCATTTTTTCAGGTGTGTCGGCAACTTCAAAAAGATGCTCCGTTGCTTTGTTCACGCTTTTATCCGTTGCCTGTGCGCTTAAAACAACAGCGACTAAAAGCGTGTACGGATTTTTCCATGTGAGTTCAGACATCGGGTTTTCATTTTGACTTTTAAATCGTTCGAAAACCTCTGTCATTTCCTCGGCATCCAGCAGCGTCATTTTGAGTGCACTCGGTTTTTCAACGCGGCAATCATATCTGTTTTTTCCCAAGGGAAGCCATCTCGTCCAAAATGTCCGTAGCTTGCAGTCGGTTGATAAATCGGTCTTCGTAAGTCCAATGTCTTTATAATTCCTGCAGGGGTGCAGTCAAACAACTCTCTTACGGCGTTTTCAATTTCTTTTTGCGCGGCTTTTTCAGTGCCAAATGTCTCTACCATAATTGAAACAGGCTCGGCGACTCCAATAGCATAGGCAAGTTGAACTTCCGCTCGGTCAGAAAGACCTGCCGCAACAATGTTTTTTGCAATGTATCGTGCCATATATGCCGCCGAGCGGTCAACTTTAGAAGGGTCTTTTCCACTAAATGCGCCACCTCCGTGTCGCCCCATTCCGCCATAGGTGTCAACGATAATTTTGCGTCCAGTCAATCCCGAGTCTCCATCAGGACCGCCAGTCACAAATTTTCCTGTTGGATTTATAAAATATTTTGTGTTTTCATCAAGGAGACCTGTCGGCTCTAGAACTGGCTTTATAATCTTTTCGATGAGTGTTTTTTCAATTTCCTCATGCGTAATGTCAGGATTGTGCTGATGGCTTAAAACGATGGAGTCTATGTGGGTAGGTTTGTAGCCTGCGTATTCAATTGTCACTTGAGATTTTGCATCAGGGCGAAGCCATGCGATTTCTCCAGACTTTCGAAGCTCTGTCGCTTTTCGTAAAAGCTTGTGAGAGTAAATCAGCGTTGCGGGCATATATTCGGGTGTTTCGTTTGAAGCAAAGCCAAACATCATTCCTTGGTCACCTGCGCCCTGTTTCCCCTTGAAAAGTCCAGTACCTTCAACTCCTTGCGCAATATCTTCGGATTGGGCGTGCAATGTGTTTATAAATTTGCAGTTTTTAGCATCAAGCCCCACATTCTCCGAATTGTAGCCAATGTCGAGGGCGACTTTTCGTGCGATTTGCTCGGCATTTTCCTCAATCCATTTTTTGTTTTCCTTTGCGTTGTCACCTTCGAATTTTATCTCTCCCCCGACCAAGATTAAATTCGTTGTGGAAAACGATTCACACGCAACATGGGCGTTTGGGTCAAGTTTGAGACATGCATCAAGAATTGCATCGCTGATTTGGTCACATAATTTGTCAGGATGCCCTTCTCCAACTGATTCAGATGTAAATAAATAGTGATTTGATTTTTTAGAAGAAACAAGGTTCATAAAACCCTCCTCTTTAGCATGAATTTACAGGACAAGAGCCCTGTTCCGATCTGCAATTTGGAAAAATCATCGGATTGGATACATTGAATATATAAAAAAACAAAGAAAATTTCAAGCGTTTTGGCGCGTGTTTTGGCTGCGCCGTGTTTGTCCATGCTGTCCACGTTCGTTTTGTTTGCATTTATTTCACCCTGTCATAAAAAAAGAGCCCATTTCTCGTCAAACCACTCGTGAACTGCCAAAAATTCTTTAAAAAAATTTCATTTTTTTTCTCAAAACCTCTTGACAAATCATAACGGGGGGGGGGGGGGGGGAGTTATAAAAAAATTTTTTTATTGCTGGTGGGGGGGTAATCATTGTTTTTTATAAAACTTT
>X363_Desmarests_Spiny_Pocket_Mouse__coassemble_629_pt1 | contig 19194 bp, 11 predicted proteins | sample X363_Desmarests_Spiny_Pocket_Mouse__metabat2_high_PE_007 | metagenome-assembled genome bin X363_Desmarests_Spiny_Pocket_Mouse | reverse complement strand
ACCTTCCTTATTTTTCAACATTCTCGGAAACTGCAGTTTCCGAGAATGTTGAAAAGGTCGTTTCGCAATGGAATGAGAAACGACATTGGATAAGACAGTTTGAGATGCAAACTGTAGTTAAAAATCGGCGGCGATATTTTGGCCGCTGATTTTTAACCTTCGTTAAATAAAAACGCCATCTCCGAAGAGATGGCGTTCGGCTGCTGCAGGTTTTGGCGCGACGGTCGCAGCCCTCCTGTCTGCTCCCTCTGCGCCGCCTACGCTCACTGCCGGCGACATCCTTGTCGCCTTTTCCTCCCTTCGGTCGGCGTTCGCTTTGGTTCAAAACCTGAACTATTCACCAATTGAAAACCATTCGTTAAATAAAAACGCCATCTCCGAAGAGATGGCGTTCGGCTGCTGCAGGTTTTGAACCTGCGACACATGGATTAACAGTCCATTGCTCTACCAGCTGAGCTAAGCAACCTTATTCCTTGCAAGGAATGTACAAATTATATGCAACTTCCCAAAAATAGTCAAGAGGGTTTGCAAATATTTTTATTTTTCGCATCGCTCTAATTCTTATTCAAAATAAACTCAACGCGACGGTTTTTCCAATTGTTGTCTTTGTCCTTATAGTCAACCACAAGCTCTGTGCCGCCTTTTCCTTCTGTTGAAAGCCGTGAATCGCTCACGCCTTTGCCCACAAGATATTGCTTTACATATTCGGCGCGACGAGCGGAGAGCGGAATAAGGGCAGGTCCCCACTGTCGCATATTGTCTTCTGTCTCTTCAGCTTCATTGTCAGTCACGCGGTTTGCATGACCTTGAATCGTCACCTTGTAATCCTTGAATTTATTGAGAATTTCTGCGATTCGCTTCAACACACGCTCGTTGTTGTCCGCCTGCTCTTTTGTAATTCCAGGCTTCACCACCTTTCCAGAGGCATCAAGCTGCTGCACATTGAAATCCGCATTGTCGCTTCTGAAAATAATAGAAGGAACCGCCATCTTCAAAAGGTCGCCATCTCTAATAACAAGCACATCAATCGCTATAACGCCTTCCACAACGCTCGTCATTCCAAGTGCATCTGACACCGTGAACTTATATGGGTAATCCATCGCAGACTGCACTCTTTCTGCCTTGCCCTTCGCATCCTTTTGAACATTAGAAAGCCCATCCCAAATAATCCGTTCTGTAATTGAAGAATTGCCCTTTGTCGTCCAGAATGGCTTTCCGTGAGGGTCGTTTATCACAAAATTCCAACTTTTAATTGCAGATGTGGTCTCGCCCGAAAGCCGAATAAACAGGTCGTCATTCTCTCCATCGTTATCTGGGCTAAAATATTTAGGTGCGGTCTTCACAGAAAGAACAGGAGGTTTCACAGAGCATATAAAAGGAGAAGAAAGAGCCGAAACCCTATTGCCTTTCTTATAGACTATATTTAACTCCCCAGTAAATGTTCCGTCAAGTGTTTCTCCGTTCCCATCAAGACCGTCCCATGTTATATTCGCAGGCAGATTCGCACTATCTTTATTGGACCAAGATCGAACCGCCTTTCCAGATGCATCCTTTATATCGAAATTCCACGAAACAATGCCGTCCTTTACCGTTGTTCGGATAGTGAAAACCTGTGTATCCAAGAATTTATCAGCGTTCGGAGAGAATCCTTCATATTCCGCAGTCACATACGCCTTTGTCTCCCTTGTATCAAGATTTATATGTGCGATTTTTGTGCTAAATTCGTTTCCTGCTTCATCTTGAGAAGAAATAGTTATTGAGTATCTGCCATCAGGCGCTTTGTTTCCTGTCGCATCAGAGCCATCCCATTCAAATTCATTTTTCCCATTTGTGGCGATGGTATCCTTCCAACTATATGACTTCACAACCTTTCCCGAAGCATCGATGACATCCGCCTTCCAGAGAGATTCGCTTGTGCAATCGGAAATCGCAACGGGAATTGTGTCTTGCAATGAATCTCCATCGGGTGAAAAATCTGTCCACGGAATAGAAGCGGCAACGCTTGGCGGAACAGTGTCTATCGCAAATGGAGATGTAGAAACTTCGGCGACAGAGCCGTTTTTAGACCTGACAGAAAGTTTTGCCGTATATTTTCCGTCTTCACAAGTTATTCCAGCCTCGTCTTTTCCATCCCATAAAAGAGCTGTAGGAAGCGAGCCCTCCCCCTCTATGGTTTTTACCGGCTTGTTGTCTTGATTGAGAATAGAAAAAGTGAAATTCTCAATAGCATCCACATCCTTCACAACAGGAGAGAATGTTATGTTTCCCTTTGATTTTGCGGACATCGGATTGAACGCCGCCGCATCCGCAGAAAGAAGCACTTTTGCAGCCTTTGTGTTCAACTCAAAGCTCTCCGCCGTTGAACTCACGCCAACATTTCCTGCAAGGTCAACCGCACGAAGCTCAAATTTATACTTTCCATCGGGAGCGAGCTGTCCATTTGAAGAAAACCCGTTCCAAGTGATAAAGTCAGGGGGAAATTCCCCAAACTCATACTCCCGCACAGAAACATCAGGATTTTCTTCGTCATATATCCGTCCATGCCACTCGGGAACTACCGCGTATTTTCCCACGGCGTCAGGAAGCATCGAAATTTTCACTTCTGTTTTAGCTCCTGCGCCAAAAATCTTATCCGAGACAGAAAGAAGTGCAGAAGGTTTTATCGTATCAAGAATAAATTCAGGAGATTTTACGAGCGATGGCACATATCCATTTAAATACGATGCCTCCACCACCGCATAATATTTTCCTTGCGGCAACACTTTTCCATCATCACCAACGCCATCAAACACAATTTCTTCTGGTGGAAGCTCAGATGTATTTTGATTATATGTTTTGTACACCGTCCCTTTTTCATTTTGGATTTTCACAGACCAAGCGGTAAGACGATTTACACTGCCTTGTTCTGGAACCGGAATCAACACATACAGCTTTATTGTGGAAAGACGGCTTTCAGTCTTTGGAGAAAAATACTGAGAGCCCGCTAAATAAATATTCGTGGCGGGTTTTTCCCCTGAATAAATAATATTCGTAACCATCGCAGGCTCTGAAACATTGCCCGCCCTGTCAGTCGCTGAAACAGTGTATGAATAAACGCCATCAGGAACAGGCTGACCGTTCGCATCTGTTCCGTCCCAGGTGAAATTCAAGGGTTCTGAATTCTGCCACTCAAAACTCCTCACAATTTCGCCAGAGGCATTTCTAAAACGACCTATCCACTTGTCCTCTGAAGAACCCGTTTGCGAAATACGCAAAGAGGATTTTGCCCCCTCTCCAAAAATCTTATCAGAAGGCTGATTGAGGGCAATCATTGGTGGAACGGTGTCAATAACAACGGGATAAGAATCCGTTTTCCCCTCGTTTCCATTGTCATCGGTCGCCACAAAATAATAGAAATATTTTCCATCGGGGGCGGTCTCTCCATTGTCCATCGCTCCATTCCAAGAGACAGAAGATGGAATGTCAACGCCTGCCTTTACCGCTCCAAGCTGCTTGAAAAAACCTTTGAAGGTCAATCGAGACGGAAGAGAAACCTTATTTCCAATTGTGCGGACAGTATTTCCGCCCTCATCGGTAATAATTAATTGCCACGATGTGATGTATCTTCTGTCAGAAATTTTCAAAGGAATCACAAATTCATCTAAAACACCATCGTTGTTTGGAGAAAAATACTTTTCTTTTCTCACTGTCTTTTCTTCAGCTTGAGCAAAAAGAACTGCCGTCATAAAACAGAAGATAAAAGCAAAAATTCCAAAAAATCTATATCCACTATATCTATATTGCATAGTTTTCTCCCATAAAAAGTAAATTAGTCTTCATCAGTCCACAGTTTAATTACTGGAGGCTGCGTATCCTGCTGACCAAGATAGATACGTGCGCCTGCGGAAATCGCCTGTATATTCTCAAACTTTTGCTGCCACGCGGCAGAGACAAGCATTTCACTTGAATCCCAACTATGGCTTCTCAAATAGTCGTTGTTCTTCGCATTAAGATTAAATTTTACGCCAAGACTCACGGCAGGAATCAAGTCAAGACAAGAATTTGCAATCTCCATAACGTCTATTGTTTCTGCAACACTCAGGAAAACGGTGTCCTTCACGGAAAGCTGCAGCCCCACATCAAACGCCACATCTCTAAAACAAGGCGTTGAAACGTCAAAAGAAAAGCCTAGCTTGAACTGCTTCGTATCCAAAAGAAGGGAGGCAACACCCGTGCGGAATGTCACGAACGAAGGAAACATATCGGAGCTCTCATATGCATCAATTCCCACGACATTAACATCATAATATTTTCCAAGGTTCAACAACGCCACGCCAAAACGAAAATTCTTGAGGAAGCCCAATGCCTCTCTGTGATACAGAACGCCAATATCCGCCCCTAAACTCCAGTCCTTGTCTTTATCGCCATAGCCACCCCACATGAATCCACCGTTCAATCCAAAGCCAACGCTCAAATTTTCCGAAATCTCTTTTGAAAGCGCGGCGCGAAGATTAAGGCTGTCTGCCAAATCCATATTTACAGAGTCACAGAAAACGCCATGCAAAAAGCCGCTTGCCACAAAACGCTTCGTAGGAATGACAATTCCCGTCTGAAACGCGGCGTTGAATTTATGAGAGTCTCGAGAATCAGTTGAAATGAGCGCAGTAAAATCAGCATCAAGCTGACTTCTTTGCTCAAAGGCGGTAAGAGCGGGATTAAACGCAATTGCATCGGGACCTGGCATAAAAAGCCCTCCTCCTGCGCTCGATGATGCCGACGACAACTGTGTAGGAGCAGATAGTCTATAAATGTTCATCGCCCCCGCAGGCGGATTATACGCAAAAACAGATACGGCAGCCAAAACAACAACCGTCCATAAAATCTTTCGTTTCATTTTAGGCACTCCAAATAGTCTTCCCAACAGGAAGAAATTACAATTTATGGTAAAAGTCCTAAAATAAATATACACCACATTCGTGAAAAATGCTAGGGAATATGAAAAAAAAGAAAAACCGATGCCTGTCGTTGTGGACAGCCTTTTAACTGGGAAAAATTGATTTCCGTGGACACATTGCTTGTTCAACTTTTATCTTTTGGCTTCAGATATGACGACTATTTATAAATTTTTGGATATAATGTAATAACAACAATCAAGGAATTCAACACGCCAAAAAACATAAAGAAGGCAAGGCTCTTTGAAAAACTATCTTGTGAAAAGAGATACAAGGGTAGACTGCCAAGAATAGTTGTTAAAGAAGAAACTGTAATGCTTTTTATTTTATCACGCAATTTAAAAACCGGTCGTTTAAAATGAGATTCACCTATGTATATTGAGTTGTTAATGCTTATTCCTGATAATAAAACTAAAGCAACAACATCTCCCAATACTAAAGCGGTGTCGCCTATAACAGGTAAAAAAAGAGGAAGAACGCAGGAAGCAGGAATAATTGAAATCAACAAAAGTGATTTTAAAATGTTTTCGGTAAAGATTGTCAATAAAATAAATATTCCTATTACACATAAAACAAAAGCTAAAATCAAAACACCATAATTCCACTTTAAAGCAATTATTTCTTGTGGAAAAGACACTGCATAGCCTTTGTCAAATTCAATAAATGATAATGTATCCTTTATTTTTCTTACAGCCGTATCTACATTGCTATTATTGATTTCCACGGTAAAATAAGCGGCATGTCTTCCATCTTTACGATATAATTTTCCAGAGGAAAAATTATCTTTACATTCTCCTACTGCCGTTAATTTTAGATATGAATTGCTAGTAGGTATTTGAATATCACTTATTTTATTAAGATTTGCTGATTGAAGCCCCGCCCCTGCAATTCGTATATCCTCTTCTCTTCCATCTTGCAACCATTTGTCTGCGACAGGCCCGAACATAAACCATCGTAATGAATTTGAAAGCCCTTCAACGCTTAGACCATTCAAAAAAAGTCTATCCCTATTTGGTATATAGGCGATTTGTTTTTCAGGTCTTTTAAAATGCAATACTGCAGAATCAACCGTAGCGGATTTTTGCAGAAGACCTGCCGCCTCTTCTGCATATTCTGTACACCGCTTGTATTCATCACCTATCACAGCCAGTTCAAGCTCAATATGTTTTTTGCTTTTTTTCTGTGTAGCTCCAGGAATATAAAGATACCCCTCGGAAAGTTCATGAGAATACCTTTCAAGTTCGGAAGCCATTTCCTTATAATCGACTTTATCATCAAAAAAACCAACATCTATATCCGCGAAGCCTTTCCTGCTTTCAGTTCTCACATATTTTACATTAGGATTTTTTATAACCGCCTCTATAAAATCTGTAAGAGACTCATTGATATATGATGCTTGGATTTCGGGTTCAAAATCTATTGAGCAATATACAACGTTAGAGTGATTCTCAAGTGTAATATTTTTCCCTGCTATAAAGAAGAAAAAAACAGGGAGTACGATTAAAACGAAATAGAAGGCTTTATATTGATATTGCTTTTTGGATTTTGATGAACTATTAAAATAATACCCGACTCTACAAATAAAGCGAAAAAGTTTTTTTGTTAATGTATTTGTGAATAAATATTTTTTCTTATCGCTATATATAAAAGAAGGCAAAAACACCACTGTAAGAATGATGGAATTCATAATCATAACAAGCATTGTTATAGCAAGCATTTCTATTCCAGGAACTATCGCATCCATAAAAAACAAAGGCAATATAACAAGCATTGTAGTAAAAGACGCTGCAACAATGGAAAGAACTATGTTTGAAACCTTGTCAAAAAACATACATTCAGATTTCGCCCGCTCTGCGGCTTCTGCAATGAGCAGAACAGGATCAGCGACAAGACCAAGCGCAATGGTGATTCCTGCAAGAGTATTTTGATTGATACTCATATTTAAAATTTGCAATATTCCGAATGTCCATAGAGTATCCAATATTATCACTATCATTACCATAAATGTAACTTTTAGATTCCTATAAAACAGTGGAATTATCAACAAAACAAACACAAAGCTTTGAACAAACGCCGTAAAAACGGACAGAAGCATTTCACGTTGTGCTTTACCATTGTCATATAATATATCAATATTTAAATTGGAATCCTTGCAGTTTGATATAATTCTACAGCATTCTTTTGAAATGCTGATACTATTGCCATTTGAGGCAGATTTTATGTTTACACAAATGCAGTCTCTCCCATTGATTCTTACATATTCATCACTAAAACGATAGGCTTCAGTGACATTCGCTAAATAGCCAAGTTTTGTATAACCTTCGTCAACTTTTACAGGCAAGTCACGAAGTTCATCAATAGTATTCAATTTTGTATCAAAGACAACAGTTGAATTTCCATTTTTGGTTCTCAATAGAGATGAAGGGCTTACTGAATTAGCATCCTGTAAAATTGAAGCGTATCCTCCAGGATTCTGTCTCGCGCTCACAGTCTTCTCTGTATCAAAAGAAACTAAAATTTCTTTTTGACCGCCTCCAACAACTAATACTTCTGAAACCCCAGCGATACTTTCAAATTGTTTCTTAAGGTTTTGATTAGTCCAATCCCGAATATCATTAACATTTTGCGTCCCTGTAATTGAAATAGTAAACACACTTTTATCGTTAATTGAAGAGGAAAACAGCCTTGGTTTTTGAACATCCGAAGGAAGAGTTAAATAAAGGGAATCGACTATATTTCTTATTGCCAGATATATTTGTCTCTCCTTTTGTTTTTTATCAAAATAAGCCGTTATGTAGGACTTGCCATATTCACTAGAAGAACGAAGCTCTTTTAAGCCTTGCAGTTCATTAATCTTTGATTCCAATGGAATAGTAATAATCTGCTCAATTTTTGACGCATCAACCCCATAATAATCAAATTCTATGCTGTAAACGGTATATTTCGTATTTTTTGTTTGTCCAAATTCAATGTTAATTGCAGAAGCAAGCATAATAATTGTTAGTGCACAGAGAATAAAAAATGAAGTTATTTTCTTTCTATACAAGCAAGTCAGAGTCATTTTTTATTCCTTTTTACTCATTGCATATTTTAGAATTGGAGGTACAATGAAGAGAACAATTGCCAAAGAAAAAATCAATCCGAACATAATTGCAATTGACAGAGAGACTTGCGAATTTTTATGCAACGGATCTATAGCAAATGGCAATAAGGCAAATACTGTCGTCAAAGTTGTAAGCAAAATAACTCGTAATTTTCCTACACAAACTTTTATCACATTTGTTTTATCAATTATTTTCAGCTCTTTTACCGCTTCATACAGTATAATGGCATTATTCACTGAAACCCCGAATAATACTACAAGCGCTATTATGCTATTTATATTTATTGTCTGATTAAATAAAAGCAAGCCAATGAATGCCCCTGAAAAAGCAGGAGGCAAGGATAGCAACATAAATAAAGGAATAATAAATGACTCAAATTGGGCTCCCATTACAAAATACAAAAGACATATAATAATTAAGAGTAGAATGATTGCATTCCCAAAAAGCTCTTCAAACTGAGTCTTTTGTATTGAAATCACCTCGTCTGAAGGCTGTATCACTCGCGTTTCCGAAAGATTGATAATCTTTGCATCTTCGCGATTATTACGATAAAAAATCTTTTCGTTTGTTTCAGCTTCTATAGTTCCTAATATTTTTAACGGAATAGAACTCTGCTCAAGAATAATAGTCGTTTCAAGCAATTGTTCTAGAGTAGTAATTTGGCCTTTTGGAAACATTACACGAACAGGAAGTCTTCTTTCTGCCCTATATATATAAGTCGCATAAATTCCTTCCAATGTATCATGCGCAATAATTGCAGTATCTATTGTTCCTATATTAAATCTTGAACATGCAACTCTGTCGGGATGAAAAACATTTTCTTTTACAAAACTCTCTGGAATAATTTGGTCACCTTCTACACAAATACTCCGAGCCTTGTTTAAAACTAGCTCTTCATCATCCCCTCTTATGAGATACTTGTTTTTTTCAAGCTTCATAATTGAAGATAATATATCAGAGCCACTGTGTATTTCATATTGTACAGATATTAATGGTAAAAGAGTGCCTAGTAATTTTTCCGCTAATCTCGTTTTTGAAGAAAGAAAGGAAATTCGCATGCATTCATTTTTTATTTTGGGGTTGGAAAGAGCATCATAGTTTTCTGAATCTATTCCACCAGAAATAGATATTCCGCTTATTTCAGAATAGGCATTAAGTTCATTATAAAGAAATGATGCATCGCCTTTTATTTTTTCAAGGGGAGTTCCCTCCGCATAATACAAATCAGCATATATAGTATCACTATAGCTTTTAGGGAATAATTCTTTTTTTAGCACAAAGACAAGAATAACTCCTAAAATGAAAATCCCCATAAGACTTAATCCCTGCAACAGTCTTTTTTCAAAAGTAAAAGAGATTGTTTTTCTATATACTTCTTCCAGTTTAGTAATTTTAATGCCGTGATGTAATTTTTTCTTTGTATATCTGCACGTCAATACATAAATGGCAGGTATATATGTTAATGACAAAATGCAAGAAAAAGAAATGGATGCTATTACAGAAATGGCAAGGTCTTTGAACAGCTTCCCTGTAAGACCACTTAAAAAGAAGAAAGGAATAAACACAACAATTGTTGTGAGGGCAGAACCTATTGATGATAATGTCACTTCATTTGTAGCATTTATTACAGGCGCTTCAATCCTTTCATTCTTTTGATTTTTTTTATGAATATTTTCGATAACAACCGTGGCAGGATCTACAACCATGCCTATTCCTACCGCAATCCCTGAAAGGGAAAGGATATTGATAGTGCGTCCAAAAACTGCAAGAATTATCAAAGAAAATAGTATAGAAAGCGGTATCATACTTGCGGCAAGCAAAGCGGTCTTTGGAGTTTTCAAGAAAACGGTCAGTAAAATAACCGTTATAAAAATCCCCGCCAGCGCAGATAAAACAAGATTAGTTATGGCAGAGAGCAATTGCACAGATGCATCATTTATTAATTCAAAAGAGAAATAAGCGCCGTATAAATAATTCAAATTATCAATTTCTCTCTTTACATTTCTTGAAACAGACACAGGACTTGCATCCGTTTTTTTTGTAATGCCAATACATACAGTCTCTTCTCCGTTGCACATAAAAAAAGTTTCCTGCTCTTTTATACCGTCTTCGACATATGCTATATCTGAAAGTCGAATCATTCCTTCATTAGTACTATAAAGAGGAGTATTTTCAATTTCTTGTAGATTTTTATACAGTCCTTTGGTTTTAAAAACGAGCTCCTTGTTTCCCTCTGTGATGATGCCTGCAGGATACTCAAAATTTGCTTCAGCAACAACATTTGAAATGGTTTGCAAAGAAATTCCCATAGACTCCATTTTTGTTTTATTCACAATTATGTGAACCTCTTCCTCCTCTCCTCCTGTAACTGATACGGAAGCCACACCATCAATTCTCTGCAAACGAGATTTAATATCATTCTTTGCAATATAACGACAATATTTTAAATCATTGTCCAAACTTTTTATACAAAGTGCAATGGTTTCCGATGCATTTGGATTGTAAATTTTTACCAACGGCTTTGAACAACCAGTTGGGAGAACTTCATAAGCAGCATCTATAATTTCCCGGCATTCAATCAAAGCAAGATCAATGTCCACATTCCAATGCAGCTCAATTGTAATCAATGAAATTCCATCTCTTGTAACTGATTCTATAGTTTTAATTCCTTTCAAGGATGCAGAAGAATCTTCAAGTGGTATGGTCACCAGTTTTTTCATCTCTATAGCGGGAATACCTTCAAATTCAGTCGTGACGAGAAGATAGCGCTCGCCCACTTGAGGTAAGAAATCTACATTAATTGAAAACGCAGAAATAAATCCACATAATACAACCGCAATAACCATCATTAAAATTGAAAGCGGATGCATAACACAAAATTTTATTATACTTCTCATGTTTTATTATAAGGCAAGACCACTGTTTCGGTCATTGTATTTCCTAAATCATCCTCAATATCTTTATTATATGTAAATTTGATTAGTCCTGTGGAATTTTCTATGGTAACAGTCAAATCAAAACATACAGCAACAAGATTCCATCCTTCGTCTTTCTCAGTGAATTTTGCAAGGTTATAAATTGGACTGGAAGAAATTTCTGAATTAGTATACAGTCTGCAATTGTCTATAATAATACCGAGACAGGCATTTGTAGCGGAAATCTTACTATTCTTTACTATTGACGGAATATTAAGGGTCGATGCCTTCTCTGATATTCTAAAAATCGAGTACAGTTGCAGTTTTTTTTCATTGTCTTCCGATGGAGATGGCGACGATGGATTTTCAACGGGAATATTTAAATCTGAATAAACAGTGTCACAAGTTATTGTAAACCATTTATCATCAAGAGTTATTTTGTCTGGACTGGCAAGAAAAAAAGCCTTTAAGAATTCCACCGGTCTTTCCTCTTCGTTAGAAAAAATAATATCATAATATTTATCTTCTTCTATCTGCTGATTAAATTCATCAGATATTCCTTTCTTTACTGTCAATCTGTATTGATAATTCCAAATAGGTTTTTCTTTTAACTCAAACTTAAGAGAATTTGAATTGACCCAATCGGGATAAAAAGTAAAATTCAAACTAGGATACATTGAAATATATGAAGAAAGCGAATCCACCGACACACTGTTTGTAAAATCCATAAGAAAAGAAGTCTTGGAGGAAAGCTTGTTTATTTCTGTTTGTGACAACTCTTTTTTTTCACCTTCCTGACTATACAAAGTGTAGCAAAAGTCCTTTTCATCGTCATCGGGAGAAAAATAAGTAAAATGGGAGTTAAAATCATTTAAAAGTTTATTATATTGCAAATCACTGAGACTTGTTGAAATTTTAATTGTATAAACAGTGTTTTTTGCAAGATTACTTTCAAAGTGAATACTTACAGATTTGTCCTCTGTCCCCCACATCAAAAAATATTCCACTGACGGGGAAACCGAAAGTGCATCTATCAACGATTGCCTATCAACCGTTTCAGAAAAAACTATACAAGGAGCAATGTCTCCATTTTTTGTAACGCTTTCATTTTCTGGAGATATAGAAATGATGGAAGGAGGATTATTGTCCGTTTTGGTAGAATGCTTATGAACATATTCGTATTCCAATGAATGCCCATATATATCTTCCAAAGTATTTGAAACTTCAACAATATAATTATGACCACTTTCTATTTTTTCAATAGGTTTAAAAAATGCAATCCTTCCGTTGAAACTACACTTTCCAGAAATAGATTCGGTATCTTTGGAAAATGCAAAGGCATCTATAAATAACTCTTGATTGGGAATTTCAGAAAATTGCAATGTTATTAATTCTTCTTCAATCTTTATATCTTCAACCTTTAGGTAGGGAATGACAGAGTCTGCACAACCAGTAAGAATTAAAGAGATTAAAATTAATGTGAAGAAGTGTTGAATGTAACACATAAACTTTCCTCCAAATATTCTCCTGCAGCATTTATAACACCGTTCTCTCCGCCTGTTATCAAAATTTGATAATAAATAGGAATCTCTTGCGTTCCAACGGAAAAATGAGAAAGAGAAAAGTACACCTTGTTTCCTGTAGGATTCCATCTTGTGGCATCAACTTTTATAGTGTTATACTTATCGGGAAATAACAATGAAAAAGAGATTGACTCTGCGGCTTTTGAACGAAGCCTTTCTACAATAGCCTTTGAAAAAACAACAACAATGTTTATTTTAACTTCCTCATCATAACGAGAGGGAAGTTTTATTGTATTAATTGTATCAGTGGATTCTCCATCATAAATTTCTATATCATCCATACCATCCTCATAATGCTCTTCAAATATATTAGTCACTTTTAAATATTCATTTGCATTATGGAACAATATGATACAATCGTTTTTCATATTATGCGAATTGCTATCCTTACAGGATTTTGAAACCGTAAGTTTATAATCGGTATCTATTTTATAACTTGACGAAGGAATAAAAACGAATTTTTTATTATCTTCTCCTAAAAACGGAACTAAATCTCCCCTTACATTTGGAATAAAAGAAATGGCATTTGAAACAGAATTGTAATCCATAGATTTTGAAAAAACGAAACCTATTCCATTACCTATTAAAAGGGCATCAAGATTGTCATCAAGCCATGTGTAACTACTTTCATATATTGCAACTCTACCCACAGATTCAATTTCTGGAAGCTCTAAATCTTCCTCGGAGCAAAAAACACCTGAATATGACTTATCCAAAACATACGCATCAGAGGAAAGAATTGAATCTAAAGTCCATTTAAAATACGTATTTATTGGCCATCTTGAAAGCGGTGTTATATAAATCTTGTTTTCTTTAAATTTCTTTTCAATGTCAACAGATGGAGAAAGATGGAATCCTTCGTTAAAAGACACCTGATTTACAGCCTTTGAGAATTCAAAAACGAGAGTCTGCTTTTGAGAAACCGTCTCTTTTTCCTTTACAGAGCATGAAAGAAATGAAAAACGCTCCGATTCTTTTCCATAAATGAAATGCCTATTTAAATACGCTTTTTGAAGCCCCGCTTCTACAGTTTGTATATCACAATCAATAAACAATCGATAGTTTTTTCCAAGCTCCCAATTGTTCGAAGGATTAATTCTGCATTTGGTCTTCTCCCATTCAATATCAATATTTATCTTTTTGTCATCCATCTCCAAATTAATGTGATTTTCTACAGCCAAATAATCAGGAGTGTAGGAAAAATCCAAATAGATATAATCATCATAAAAATATCTTTGATTTTCATACACCGTTGAAGAAACACTCATATCAACAAAATGTATAAATTTGCAGGAAAAAGAAGAAAACAATAAAAATGCGACAAGGAATATTTTATTTACATTCAACATATTGTCCTTCTTTTAAAAATGGAGACGGCTTGTTTATCACCAAGTCTCCAACAGAAATTCCCGATTCTATCCAGAGCATCCCATCTTTGTGGGCTTTAATAGCTATCGCTTTTATTACAGCCAAATTGTTCACAACACAGAACACCTTGGCATTTTTATCATTATTGGAAATTAATACAGTCTCTGTAATACAAGGATATGTCTCTTGCTTTCCCCGTAATAAAGAACAGCGAACAAACATTCCAGGCTTCAAACGAGCATCTGCATTCTTTACAATAGTTTTAACAGCAAAATTTCCGCTTTGAGAATCCGCTATTGGAGAAATTTCATTTATTACAGAGTCCAGCCTCATATTTATTGAAGGAATTTCCAAACTTATCGGTGTTCCAATTTCAAAACTCACCATATCTTGTTCTTGGATGTAAAACGCCACATATACAGATGAAGTATCTATTAAAGTCACAATATTTTCGTTTTCTTTTACATATTCTCCATTTTCATAATTTTTAGCGCCAACAATTCCATTTACAGGGGCTTTTATTATTAATTCAGCCAAAAGAGTATCCACCGATTCAAGCTGTTGTTTCGCAGCATCCACTTGAGCCTGTGCGGAGGTCACCTGCGCCTCTGCCGAACGCGCATTCAATTCAATGAGTTGATTCTTTCTTTCCCATTCATTAGCATCAGGGGTAATTCCGTTGTCAATTAAATCTTCATCTCTAAGACCTAACGAAGAAATTTCTAATTCCTTTTTTAATATTTCTATATCTGTTTCAGAAGATTTCAAGCTGATTTCAAGTTTTTCCAGCTCTACATCTGTAACACCACCAATTTCGTGAAGCCGTGTCTGACTTTCATAATCTTTTTTCTGAGACTCAAGCTCCAGTTCTTTTTGTTTTATATTGAGTTTTGACTTCTCCAAAGACAAAAGACGGCTTTCAATAGCCATTTTTTGATCCTTTAAATTATTAATCTGAATATCTAAAGAAGCCAATGCAGACTCAAGGCTACTTTCATATTGTTTTTTCTGTTGTTCTAATTGAACATTTCGCAAAACACAAATAGTCTGCCCCTTTTTTACATAATCCCCCTCTTTTACATTCAGACTGGAAACGGTTCCCGCCACCAAATTCGTAACATTATTTTTAGATTTATAGGTAACAGAACCAAAATTATTTAAAGTGTTATCCAGAACTTTATTTTCAGCTTTGACGACAGTAACAAATGACCTTGTATTTTCATTTTCAGCATATTTTTTTTCAGCGCAAGAAATGAAAAACATAACATAAATGAAAAATATATTACATTTTAAAATTTTCTTTACAAACATTTTGCAGCCCCCCAAATGGGATATCCAGCATAATTTCAAGACTTCTTTCAACAGCAAGGAGATTATTCTGCGAATTTATTAATTCGATTTTTTGACTTGCAAGGTCAATAAGCTCTTCTAAATAATCTATTCTGCTAAGCATACCAGATTTCATTTGTTCTTGGCTTATAACCAGCCTTCTTTCTTGTATTTTTATTGTCTCATTATAAATAAGAACGCTAGCTATATAATCATCATATTGAGAAATAGAATCAAACAGTGAATCATAATAAGCGTTTTCCGAATTTTTCCTTTCCTCCTCTTGTTGATTAATAGAAATTTGCTGACTTTTTAACGAATTGAAATAATTTGGTTGAGCCTGCAAAGATACAGAAGCATTGTTTTTCACATGTGCAAGCCGACCTTTACTGTCTAACCCTAACCCACCTCCATAATTAAGAGGGAAAGGGGCAAAGTTTGAAAAACTACAATTAATTTTAATATTATAAGAAGGCGAAGAAAGAGGATATTTTGTTCCCGAAAAACCCAAATCAGCCTCGACTGAAATTTCAGGAATATATTGCCGCATAGTATACTGATATTGCTTTTTAGCATATTGAAGGTTTATATATAACTGCTGATATTCGGGGCTTACCGCTTTAAAACGATTCCATAAAAAATCAAGATAATCCTCCAAAACAAAATCATTTGATATTTCTGAAAACACACCGCCATCTAAAAAAAGTTCGACATCAGGTTCCAAAGATAAAGCTATTTTTAATTTTCGTAGTTTAGTTCTATATTCTCGTTCATATTGACTTCTTTCGTTTTGAATTTTCCTATATGAAATAAGGTATTCAAGGTAATCATTTTCCAACGCCCGCCCAAGTTCATATTCTGTCTTCAATATCTTTAATTGCTCTTGCGTTACATTTTCAAGATCTTTTTTTATTTCAAGCATTTTTTGAGTTGTAATACAATCATAGTACTGGGAAATAATAGAAGAGCGAAAGTCCTTTTCTTTTTTAAGATATGTCTGGTAATTATAGAAACGAGATGACACATTCATATCATAAGACAACTTCCTTTTTCCGCCATCAAAAATATTCTGATTTACAGAAATTGAAAAAGTTTTGCTCGCCGAATCAACAGAATAAAAACCAGCTGTTTTATTATCAGACCAACTGACATTAAATGATGGCAAAAAACTCTCAATTGAATACCGGGCCATTTTTACAGCAAGACTGGTATTGGCTTGTTCATAAACAAAAGAAGGAGAATTGGCAAGGGCAAAGTCCGCAGCCTCTTCGGCAGAATGAAAATGCACCTGTCCATAAAGTGAAACTGAACTTATGCATACTACTATTACAAAAAAAGACTCTTTCATAATTGACGCTTTGCTATTTGGCTTTTATTCCTTGTGCTTTTTTTAAAAATGCATTGACATTTTTTTTGATTTTACGAGCAATCTTATATTGTTCTTTCCCTGAAACGATAGTCGCCTTTGTCTCATAGGAAAACCCCTTTTGCATAATTATTTTGTCAGAACTATCAGTCAATGTATAATTTACAAAAATGGAGTTTTTTTGACTAATCTGATAAAAAAAAGACCGTTGTGTTATAAAGACAGCCAGACTAAGTATATTTTCATTGTTTAAATCCGAAAAGTAAGAATCACATATTGATGCTATCTGCTTTGCAATATCAGAATCCAAAACCTTATCAATAGACACCTCGACAGATTTTACATCAACAGAATAGCGTATCGGCGCATTAGGCATCACTGTATACCCATTTGCAGATGGAAAACTTAAACAAGAAGTAAAAACGAAAGAAACTATAAAGATAAATAACACCTCTTTAATTTTCATTATTCTCCCCCTCACCAAAACCCCCAATAATCTGCGCTTTTTTTATATACCCTTTTTCTTTTGTCTCAATCCCCAACATGCCCCATGTCGTAGCAGATGCCGCATATACTTTTGATGCATCTTGAAGGCAGAGCTCAGCGTTTTTCAACATAACCAACTGCTCATCAAATTTTTCTTGATTTTTAGAAAACAATGAATACAGATAAAAGACTCTCCAATCTGTCATATTCCATTTCAATTCATTATCAAGGTCTTTCATTGCGTTTTCATAATCCTTATTTACAATTTCACATCGTATCCTCCAAATCCGCGCCTCTGTAAATTCAGGGTTATTCTTTATGACTGTATCCAATACATTTCTACATTTCTCATAATCCTTTTGGAAAAAATAAATTTTAGCGCGTAGAAAAATTACCTGAGGATTCTTTTTATCAATTTCACCAGCGCCTTTTAAGTAGAAAAGAGCCTTGTCAAATTCCCGTTCTGAATAAGAATCAAGCGCAGAAAGATACAACTTGTTAATTGACTCCTCATCATTTTTACAGCCCGTCAAAATTTGAAATGATAAAACAAATAGAAATAATAAAACCTTTTTTTTATGACAGAACATATTTTAACCTTGCACATAAAACCCCATCTGAAATCGTCTCTACTTTTTCTTCAAGCTTTTTCATTAATGCAAGATTACTTCTACAGTCTCGTAGAATTGCAAGCGCATGCAATTCATAATCATTTTCAGGCAAGTCTAATAATTCATAAATTGGCTCAAGAAAAGATTCGTCAAGAGATTCATTAAAGGCAGTAAGAATGTGCATAATTTCATCTGGAAGAAGGATTTTTTTAGAATTGTCTTTTGATAGCCCCGCGAGTTTTCCTAGTTCGCATTTTGCACTTTCTCTATAGATATTGTTTTCTCCCAAAATTACAACCTTATTCAACAGGGGGATATAAGACTTTTTTTTGCTTTCATCCACCTGACAAAAAGCGTTCCAAGCATTCCAATAATAAGATGGAAAATTCGAAAAGTATATTTCAAGGTCAAGAAAATTTTGCACATCCAAAGATGTGAATTTTCCGTCTCGTATTTTATTGGACAAGGTTATAAATCTTGCAGGGAAAAATTCAGCGGTGTACTTATTTTCTGAAGATTGATCCACCCTGCTTTTTACAAATTCGATTGCATCTTTTATTTGAAACAATTTTTCAGGTGGTTTTATTCCAACGACAATAGAATCTAAACGAGCAAAAAAAGCACTTTTATCTAAACCATGGAAACAAGAATAATATTCATAATCATAGTACGATGATAAAAGCGCTTTTTCATATTCGGAGTTCTTTTCATAAACTCCAGAAGCAAACGTTCCCAGCCCAAAGAAATAGACACCATCATCTAAAAAATCCTCTAAAATTAATTTGCACCTTTCAAAACGCTCTGCATCTGCAAGCAAATACATATAAGCCCGTTTATCGTCAGAAGTCAATTCATTGGGAATCGCTTCATATGTCTTGTCAAAAAGTTCAAGAGCCTTCTCTTTATCGTCTTGCGCCACATAAATTTGAGCCTTTGTGTAATTGTATTTTAGATTTGCCTTTTTATCTAATTCTATGGCTTTATCAACATACGAATGAGCCGATTCATAGTTACCAGAATACAATTCAATTTGCGCCCTCATTCCATAAAGCAATGTCTTGTATTTTTTTTCCTCCGCTCCTTTAGGACAATTCTTGATTACAGACTCAGCCCTTAATAGATATTCATAACAGGTATTATAATCACCAACAACAATAAAATAATTTGCTAAATCAATCTTTGAGCGAAAATCTTCTGTATGCTCTTTTTCAAAACGATTTAATTCCCGCAAAAGAGCCTCACCCTCAAGATTAGATTCTTTCAATTGTAAATATGAATCGCCTTTTGAACAAGAATTAAAAACAGACATTGAAATCACAAGAAATAGAAATAAACTCTTTTTCATTAAACCCAAGTTCTACCTATCGATAATTATAAATCAATACTATTTTCTGTCAAGAAAAAATTTACAGATAAAATTTACAGATAAAAAAATCACCCCTGTCAATTTCGCTTGTGAGGTTCCTGTCCATCCCGACTCCATAGAGCCATGACATTCCTG
>X363_Desmarests_Spiny_Pocket_Mouse__coassemble_624_pt1 | contig 19371 bp, 15 predicted proteins | sample X363_Desmarests_Spiny_Pocket_Mouse__metabat2_high_PE_007 | metagenome-assembled genome bin X363_Desmarests_Spiny_Pocket_Mouse | reverse complement strand
AAGAAGTTAAAATTTTTTGAATAAATTGTGGTCTTCCTCAAACACATTCAGAACCCTCTAGCCAGTTTTGGTAGCAAAGCGTACAAAACTGGAGGCGGAAGTCAAGAAGTTAAAATTTTTGAATAAATTGTGGTCTTCCGCCCTAGACTTATTTTATTTTTTATGCTATATTTTTAGATATATGGTGTGGTACCCAAGCGGTAAGGGGCCGGTCTGCAAAACCGTTATTGGTTGGTTCAACTCCAATCCACACCTTTAAGTCCGCTCTTTTTATGGCGGACTTTTTTTTTCGAGCTGGTCTTGGCAAAGCCGCAGCTCGTGCATATAAAAGAGGAGTTCAAGTATCTGCAAAACAGCTGCTTGAACTCCTCATCTTTTTTCCACTACTCATAAACGCTATTGAAAAAGCGCAAGGATAGACTCCTTTGGAATTGCACCAACTGACTGTTTGGCGATTTTCCCATCTTTGAATGCAATCAATGTTGGAATGCTCATAACTCCATACCGAGCCGCCAAATCAGATTCAGAATCAACATTCACTTTGCAGAATTTGTACTCGGAATGCTCATTGCTCAAGTCTTCAACTATCGGAGCCGTCATTTTGCATGGTCCGCACCAATCCGCAAAAAAATCAACTAAAACTGGCTTGTCACTTTTCAAAACCTCAGTCTCAAAAGTAGCGTCAGTCAATTCAATTACTGCCATTTTTACCTCCTGTATAAACCCGCTGGCAAGCGGTGTTCTAAGGCGAACATTTAAATTCAGCGGCTAAAATGCTGCCGCTGAATTTAATCCGAGTTTTCTGTGAAAACTCGCTTGCCCACTGCAACTTCTCATTTCATTGCGAAGTTGCGTTTGCGTCAGTTCCCGAATCTGAAGATTCGCTCACTGTCGCAAATTAAGGAACGATTAAAATCCGCGCTGAAATAGCGCGGATTTTCTCTTCGAGTTTTGTAACAAAACTCACTTATCTACTGAACACTCGTTTTCCACCAGTTGTTGACAAAAGGTTGCCCCCGCACTGTTTTCGTGTACCGAAAACGATGGAAAATAGTGTCTAACCACAAACTACGAAAGCAATTTTTAGACTATCCTGCTAGAAGTCCCTCTTTATTTTGTTTGTATCAACACCCTTGTCTTTTTCGCGGATTTCCACCCGACGAATCTTTCCGCTGATTGTCTTTGGCATTTCCTCCACAAATTCAATGATTCGCGGACATTTATACAAAGCGGTTTCGTGCTTCACAAAGTCAAAAAGCTCGACTTCAAGCTCATGGCTTGGCTCGTACCCCGGTGAAAGAACGATTGTAGCTTTAACCGCTTGTCCGCGCCGTGGGTCTTCAACGCCAGTAACCGCACATTCCATCACGCTTGGGTGCTGCTGCAAAACCGACTCAACCTCAAATGGACTGATTCTGTAGCCAGACGATTTTATGATGTCGTCATTGCGCCCAACAAACCAAACATACCCCTCTTTATCCATATAAACCGTGTCGCCTGTGTGATACACTCCTCCGTCAAACGCAGTGGCGGTAAGCGATGCGTCCTTATAATAGCCTGTCAGAAGCCCAAACGGATGCTCTTTTTCAACATGGATTACCAGTTCCCCCACCTCTCCAACAGGAACTGGATTTCCGTATTCATCCACAACTTCCACATCATACGCAGGAGACGGTCGACCCATAGAACCAGGGTGAATTTCAGCATCAAGAAAATTGCCACAGATGATTGTCGATTCAGATTGACCATATCCTTCGTAAATTTTCTTGCCTGTCTGCTCAATAAATTTATTGTAAACCTCGCCGTTCAAAGCCTCACCCGCAGTAGAGAATCGAATAACAGAGCTCATATCATATTTTGACAAATCCTGTCGAATAAGATAGCGATACACTGTTGGGGGAGCGCAAAACGTCGTGATTCCATACTCAGAAATTTTATGCAGAAGCTTGTCTGGGCGGAAGCTCTTCATATCATACACAAAATGCGCCGTTCCACAAATCCACTGACCATACAACTTGCCCCATGTTGCCTTTGCCCAGCCTGTTTCAGCGACAGTGAGATGAAGTCCATCATCAATAACGCCGTGCCAGTATTTTGCAGTCACAATATGCCCCAGTGGATACAGATAATTGTGCAAAACCATTTTTGGATACCCCGATGTTCCAGAAGTAAAATAAATCAACATCGGGTCTTCGTTATGAGTCGCCGCCTCTGCCAATGGACGCGGGAATTCAGGCTCAATATCCTTCAAGGATTCATGAAAATCAACCCAGCCTTCACGAGCACCACATACATTCACCAGTGTTTTTACTGTTGGAGAATTCTTTAGCGCATCCTCTATCTCTTTGTTTGTCGCATCATTATCCGCGGCCACTATCATTTTTATATCCGCGGCAGTGTTTCTATATTCTATATCCTTTGAAAGAAGCTGCTCTGTGGCGGGCACGGCAATCGCTCCAATCCTGTGAAGAGCCACCATAAACCACCAGAATTCGTATCGACGACGAAGCATAAGCATTACAGTGTCGCCTTTCTTTATCCCCTGCTTCGCAAGGAAATATGCCGTTCTCTTTGAATCTTGGGAAATTTGTAAAAAAGTAAATGTCTTTTCCTCTCCGTCATCATTGCACCACACAAGAGCGCGTTTTTCAGGCGTTAGCTTTGCGTACCTGTCAATAATATCATAGGCAAAATTAAAATCCTTCTGTGCTTTTAATCGACAGTGTTTCTTCAAGTCGTCATAGGATGTAAATTCCCTATCCTCAACCAAATAATCATGCTCTAAAGTCATTTCCAATCCTCTCGTATTTTTAAAATATAAGAAAACCATAAATAAATTACAAGTTTTTTGCAATTTATTCATATTCACTAAAGACACCTTGCAAAAGAAAAAGTTGCATAGCCCAAGATGCAAGTCCCTCTCAAAATCCTCATCTCTATATTATACCACATTATAAAAAAATAGTGCGTTATAGTTTGCATTGTATTTTTATAGTTTTTTTGTTATTATATGTAATAAAATTGGTTAAAAGGGAAATATATATGGCGTATGAGGTGACGGCGACGCGGAGACGACCGCAGCAGTTTGAAGATCTTGCGGGGCAGGAATTTGTCGCCGAAACATTAAAGAATTCGATAAAGTCATCGCAGATTGCACATGCATATCTTTTTTCAGGTCCGCGTGGATGCGGAAAAACATCAACGGCGCGCATTCTTGCGAAAGCCCTGAACTGCCAAAGCGGAGATGGACCAAACGCAACCCCTTGTGGCGCGTGCGAATCGTGCAAAGCCATCACAAACAGCTCATCCCTTGATGTCATTGAAATAGACGGTGCATCAAACACAAGCGTAAACGATATCCGACAAATAAAAGATGAGGTTATGTTTCCACCAAACAGCGCGCGCTATAAAATCTATATAATAGATGAAGTCCACATGCTCTCAACAAGCGCATTCAACGCGCTTTTAAAAACAATAGAGGAGCCGCCGCCGTATGTGATTTTTATTTTTGCCACCACTGAATTGCAAAAAGTTCCTGCGACTATAAAATCACGATGTCAGCAGTTTAATTTCCGCCTTGTGCCAGTAGAAAAAGTGAAGTCTCTCTTGACGGATGCGTGCCATGAATTGAACATTCAAGCGGACGACGAAGCCCTGTATTGGATTGCAAAAGAATCAGGCGGATCCATCCGCGACTCGTACACACTTTTTGACCAAGTTGCAGCGTTTAGCGATGGATATATCACCTATGAAAAAATCCGAGACAAACTAGGACTGCTTGGTGTCGACCGACTGAACACCATTTTTTCCGCCTGCGCTGAAGGACAAACAGAAAACGCGATGACACAACTCAACGACTTCCTTGCCTCAGGAATTTCCATTGAACAATTGATTTCGGCTTCAAGTGAATATATACGAAGTCTTTTGTTGATAAAAAACGGGATCACAAAAGAGTCTCTTTTAGGACAATCCGCGGAACGCTATAGCAAAACGGTTTTGGATTCGTGGAACACAATACAAGTTGAGCGTGCGCTTTCGCTCTTTATGCAACTGTATCGAGACATTCGTTACTCGCTGTCACCGCGTTACGAACTTGAACTTGCAACAAGCCGTCTATGCTGGCTCAAAGAATATGTTTCTCCAAAAGAAGTGAAGGCGGCGGTGGACAATGCACATTCACTTTTGCAGGGGAGTAAAAAAACACAAAACACCGCTTCACCATATGAAAACGCTCAAAGCAATGCACCTGCCATTTCGATGACAAACAGTGCAAACAACACTGCCTCTGGAGCAAGCGCCGTGCACATTCCAAACATTCCAAACGCTCAAAACAACTGCATCCCTCATCAGACGGCAGTCCCTGCACCATCAAGCGTTTCACAAAACGCATCTGAAAATCAAAACGAAAAAAAACTGCCTCATTTTAAGATTTTCGACACTTTAAATGCAAGCGGACAAGGAAAACAAGACCCTTTTTATAATGGCGGAGCCATACCGCCAATAGAAACAGTGGCGACTTCGACAATTTCACAAACGCAAGAGTCTTCTGTTCAAGAGCCCTCATTCTCTGAACACGCAGACAATGAAAATCGCCCCCGCCCCCCTGAGCAAATGCATCAGGCAAATTATGTTTTTACCGCACAGGACGGCACCTCTATCGAAATGAAAGAGCTTTTTGGAAAAGTAATCGCGGAATTGAGCGTTAATAATGCGATGCTTGCATCTTCGCTCATGCAAACGGACTGCTGGAGTTTTGAGGGAAATACCATTTCAACAAATGTAAAAACAGAGTATCAACGGGATTTTCTGCAACAGAACAGGCAGACGATTATTTCAGTAATCGAAAAATTCACGAATGAAAAAATGCAGTTTGAAGTTACACTTGAAAAAGTTGAGAGAAAGGAAGAAAAAAAAGAGACACCTCTTCAAGTGAAGCTGCTTTGCGCTGCATTTAAAGGAAGTGTTGTTGGACAACAATAGAAAAACAGTTTATTTTATAAATATTGTATAAGGCTGGTAAGATATGAACCCTTTTGATTTATTGAAAAACCCACAGGCGCTCAAAGAGCAGGCTGAGAAGTTAAAAGAAGAGATTGAGGACCTCACCGTGGAAGGCTCTTCTGGCGGACGAATGGTAACCGTGAAAATAAACGGAAGATTTGAAACACTTGAAATTCATCTTGACCCGCTCTGTGTTGACAACCGCGACATAAAAATGCTTGAGGATTTGATTGTGGCGGCGCAACACGATGCATTCTCCAAAATGCAGGAGCTGCTCAAGGAAAAAAGTGGCAGCATGCTTTCGGGACTGAATATTCCAGGATTCAATCCATCCGCTTTTGGAATGTAGTTTTGTTTTGAAATCGGAATTGAAAAAATGAACGCAATTGATGAATTAACAGCATCGTTTTCACGGCTTCCAGGAATCGGAAAAAAAAGCGCGGCTCGAATTGTGAACCACCTTTTGAAGTCCGATTCTGGTTATGTTCAGGATTTTGCACGGCAGCTTTCAGAGCTTCAGCAAAAAATACAGCCGTGTTCTATTTGCGGTGCATGGACTGAAAACGACCCCTGCCCCATCTGCCAAAATCCACAGCGCGACAAGTCCATTATCTGCGTTGTGGAACAGCCACAAGACGTGCAGACAATAGAAAACGCAGGGGGCTATTCTGGCATGTTCCATGTTTTAGGAGGTGTGATTGCGCCTCTTGATGGAATCGGCCCTGACCAGCTCAACATAAAGAGCCTTGTAAAGCGCGTTCAAGATGACTCCATAAAAGAAGTCATTCTTGCGATGAACCCGACATTTGAGGGAGACTCAACGGCTCTCTATCTTCAAAAAATTCTTTCGTCTGTTGCAAACTTAAAGGTAACGCGACTTGCCACAGGAATCCCTGTTGGAGGAGATTTGGAATACGCGGACAAACTCACGCTCGCACGAAGCTTTAGAGGAAGAACAACATTTTGAAAATTGAAGCCGTCTCAAAAATTCTTCAAAACCTCCTTGCAAGCATTGATTTCCACACCCCCTCCATCCCTCAGATATTCCAATCTAAAACATTCCGATTGATATTTATTTCAGAACATATTATAATGATTCATTATGACTGCGAACGAATTGCGTAAAAAATACATTGACTTTTTTAAATCGAAAAACCATGCTGAGATTTCAGGACAAAGTTTAATTCCTGAAAACGACCCTTCCGTCCTTTTTACAACGGCGGGAATGCATCCTCTTGTTCCGTATTTGCTTGGAGAACCGCACCCTGCAGGAACACGGCTCACCGACTATCAAAAATGCGTGCGTACAGGCGACATTGATGCTGTTGGAGACCCAAGTCATCTCACCTGCTTTGAAATGTTGGGAAACTGGTCTCTTGGCGATTACTTTAAAAAAGAGGCGATTGCTTTTTCCTATGAATTTTTAACAAACCCTGAATGGCTTGCGCTTGACCCAAAAAAGTTGAGCGTCACCGTATTCGAGGGGGACGAAAACGCGCCGCGTGATGAAGAGTCCGCGGCTATTTGGAAAGAGAACGGAATGGCAGAGGACAAAATAGCGTATCTTCCTGCAAGCGACAACTGGTGGGCGGCAGGTCCAACTGGGCCTTGTGGTCCTGACACGGAGATTTTCTATTGGGTTGGCGAAGGGCTTCCCCCTGTTGGCTCAAACAAAAAGACCGATAGCGAAAACTGGATGGAAATTTGGAACAATGTCTTTATGCAATTCAATAGAATCGACGAAAAGACACTTGAAAAGCTTCCAAAGCAAAATGTTGACACGGGAATGGGTCTGGAGCGCACGAACTGCATCTTGCAAGGAAAAACGAGCGTATATCTCACGGAAGTGTTCCAGCCAATCATCATTGTCATTGAAAAACTTGCTGGCTACACATACGGAACAGACGAGGAAAAAGACAAGTCTGTGCGCATTATCGCAGACCACACTCGTTCTGCGGTGTTTATTTTAGGAGACCAAAAAGGCGTGACCCCCAGCAACATTGGAGCGGGCTATGTGCTTCGCCGTTTGATTCGCCGCGCAGTCAGACATGGAATGAAGTTGGGAATAGACCGCTCGTTCCTGGCGGAAATCGCTGACGCAGTGATAGCGAATTTCAAATGCGCGTACCCTGAACTTGAGCAAAACGCGCAAAAGGTAAAGTCCGAGCTCACGCAAGAGGAAAGCAAATTCCGCGATGCGCTAAAAAACGGCGAAAAGGAATTCCAGCGTCTGCTTCCCAATCTCATGAAAAACCCCAAGAAAGAAATTTCGGGAAAAGTCGCCTTTCGATTATATGACACATTCGGCTTCCCCCTTGAATTGACAGAAGAACTCGCTATGGAAAATGGATTTACTGTTGATAAGGAAGGATTTAAAGAGGCGGAGAAAAAACACCAAGAGGCGTCAAAATCATTGGATGCAGGAAGCGCGAAGGGCGGTCTTGCGGAACAAAGCGACATCACGACAAAATACCACACGGCAACTCACTTGTTGCAGCAAGCGTTAATAAATGTGTTGGGACCACAAGTCGCTCAAAAAGGAAGCAATATAAACAACGAACGAATGCGATTCGACTTCACATTTGAACGACCGATGACAAAAGAGGAAGTCGCTGAGGTTGAAAAAATAGTGAACGAAAAAATCGCCCAAGATTTGCCCGTTTCGATGGAAATTATGTCGCTCGACAAAGCAAAGGCTGAAGGAGCGCGCGCCCTTTTCACAACAAAATACGGAGAGGATGTAAAAGTGTACACGATTGGAGAAAAGGACAACTGGTTTAGCAAAGAAGTATGTGGAGGTCCGCATGTTCAACACACTGCGCAAATTGGAAAGTTCAAAATTGAAAAAGAACAGTCCAGCAGCGCGGGAGTAAGAAGAATACGCGCGACAATAAGCGGAGGATTACCTCTCGAGAAGTAATTTGAGGCTCTCCCATTGTAACTAAATAAGGAAGTTATTTGTTTATACAATAGGCATTTTGGAAATTTTTTATCAATCCATAACTGCCTTACAATATAATTAGGAAGGATATGAAAATGAAACGTTTGACCCTTGCAGTAGTGGCTATGCTTTCGGCGGTGATGGTTTTTGCGCAGTCGGATTTGCAGGTGCTTGCAGTTGTAAAACTAAACAAAAATGAATCGATTACCGTGAAACAGTTAAAAACACGAGTTGAGGCATACCAAAAACAGCGGGGCGCGACTCTTTCTGTTGACGACCGAAAAAAAGTTCTTGAGGCTTTGATTCAAGAAAAACTGGTGACCCAAGCAGCGGCAAAGGCGGGGCTGACCGTTCCTGAAAGCATGGTTGACCAGTATTTCTTGCAGAATATTTCGCAGTCGCTTGGCACGAATGTGACGGAGCAGGAATTTGAACAGATTGTGAAAGAGCAAACAAAGCTCTCGCTTGATGAATATATGAGGCAGCAAGCAGGAATGTCTATTTCAGAATACAAAGCGTATCTAAAAAATCAGTTGATTGTGCAGCAATATATTGTCAGCCAAAAGCAGAATGAACTGAAAGAAGTTGCTCCATCTGATGAGGAAATTCGCGCGTTTTATGAATTAAACAAGCCGTCTTTCGTTTGGACGGATATGATAAAACTGTTTTTGGTGGTTGTTCCAAAAAACACTGATGCTGAAGCCGCAAGAGTCAAGGCAAACGCTTTGAGCGCTGATTTGAAGAGCAAGAAAACAACCGTAAACCAGCTTGCCGTTGATTCGAAAAAAGATAATTCTGGCTTTCAAGCAGGCGATATTCTTGTGAACAAGACACAGCAAAGCGCGGTGCAGCTTGGTGTTTCTTATAATGACCTTTTGGAATTGTTCAAAAAAGAAAAGAATTTCATTTCTGATGTTGTTGAGCAGGAAACAAACTTCCAGTTCTTCATGGTCATCAAGAAATTCGATGCAAAGATGCTTGATTTGAGCGATGTTGTTCAACCTGAAACCACCATTACTGTTTATGATTACATAAAGAATTCTTTAGGACAGCAAAAGCAGATGGAATATCTTGCGGCAGCAGCAACTGAAATTGCAAAAAAACTTGACACAGCCTCTAATGTTGAGCGAAAAAAACAAGACGCCGACCTTGATAAATTGTTAAACTGGTAAAAGTACTGAGGGGTTATGTTTAGAAGAATTGGGCGCATCTTGGCATTTCAGGCGTTGTATTCTTGGTCTGTCGGAGGCGTGAATATAGATGACTTGCTTTCATTTTCGTGGGTTGAACGTGATTTTGGCGATGATGGAACATCAAACGAAAATGACAATGAAAGCGACACAACAATTGATGAGGATTCACCTGAAGGGCTGATTGCTGACAACGGCATAAAATATTGTCTATCGGAGGCACAGCTCAAGACTTTTGAATCCCTTCCCGCTGAAAAAAAAGAGGAGATTCTTGCATTCGCACGACTCTTGGTTCAGGGAACAGTTGAAAACATCGATGAAATTGACACGATAATAAAACAACATCTTGCGGTAACATGGAACATTGATAGAATAAATAAAGTTGCCCTTGCTGTTATTCGTATGAGCGTTTACGAACTTTTGTATCAAAAAGGAACTCATGCGAATATCGTCATTGATGAGGCAGTGGGAATTGTAAAGGATTACGGCTCTGACGACTCCCACAAATTTACAAATGGGATTCTTGAGAAAATCAGCCAAAGCACTTCTCCTCAAGAAAAAGGAATTTCATCTGGCTCTACTAAAAGTTGAATTTGACAACAAAATAAAGCGATTTGAAAAATGAGAAATATGAGAAAGGGCAGAAAAAGAGCGTACATTTTCTTTATGGCGGTAGTTTTTCTGCCCATTTTATTTTCATGCTCCAAAACGAAAGCTCAGAAATCATTCATCAGCACGCTTGATGAAATCGATGCCCTCATAAATCAAAGTCAATATAAGGAAGCGCTCAAGGCTCTTGAAGCAGCTGAAAAGTCTGCCTACAGTTCGTGGTCTGTAATTGGAATTTATCGGCGATATATCTCCCTTGAAAAAGAAGACCGCGCCGAGAAAGTCCTTGTGGAGTCGCTCAAAAAAAATCCTGACAACTTGGAGCTTTCTGCCGTTTACACCTCTTTCTTGCTTGGAAAACTACGGACTGAGGATGCTCTTGCTGTTGGAAAGTGTCTGCAAGGAACAAAGTATGGTTCGATTTACTCGCAGGCAAAGATGAAAAATGCCTTTTCTAGTGGCAATGAAGAAAAACGAAGCAAATTTATTTCATATGATTTTTATTCTGCGTACTACGATGCATATTCTACATCGCACGATAATTCGTGGCTGAGAAACTGTGCGCTCATTCATTTGGAAAACGGCGCATTTGAAAGTGCGGCGACAGTGAGACCGCTAGAACTGTATGAATGTGATGACGCCTATTTTTGGGCGTTGGTTATGTACAACGCGCGTCGTTTTGGAGATGCAATAAATTATATTGAAACAGCAAAGCGTATTGCTGAATTACAGCCAGATTTGCTTGAAAGAAAACGACATGCGAAAAATCTTCTCCCCCTTGAAGCGGATTCCTACACATCTTTGAAGGACGAGGAAAACGCAGAACGAGTGCGCAAGGAATTCATCAATTCTATTCCTGAAAAAAATGGTTTGTGGGATTTAGACAAAAGCAGCAAGACGCTCGAAACTGCAACAATATTCACAAACAGCGCACGATGGGCGTATGACAATGGCGAAGACAACCTTTGTGCAAAATATCTTGCGTTCTGTGTAGAGGAATGGCCTGACTTTGTTCCATCTTTATGTTTGTATGCAGACTTTGCCTATAACTCAAATTTGCCTGTTGAAGAAACCACAATTCAAAAAACGATTCGTGACGCAGGAGCAACCACCTTAAAAATGGAGCAGTTTGACAACCGCACAAAAATTCCTTTGAGCGATGCAAAAATCAGAATAAAGGAGAGCCTTGAAAGAACGCATGACCCGCTTTTATATATTGTTGACTTGGATTTGCGCTACAAAACCGCTCAAAATATGTCTGAAAAAGAAAAAAGCGCGGATTTATGGAAAATATTGGAAGAAAACACCATTGCCACGATGACCTACCCCGACACGCTCCTTGAATATGCAATTAGTTTTTTATTAACTCATCGAATGGTGCAAGACGCATGGACGCTGTTTTCAAAGGCAGTTTCAAAAAAATATGAAATTAAAATTGAAAACTTTTGGAGTGAAATTTTTGAAAAAGAAATGCAATTGTCTCAAAAAGAACGAGAATACGCGGCATATTTTGCAGCGAGCTTTTTGAGGGCTGACGACGCGCTTAATCTTTATCAAGCGTTTGTTTTTGAGACAAGTTCTGTTTCAAATTCGCCCGCACTTTCGCCATCTGCTTCGGATTATTCAGCGATAAATCTTGCATCAATTTACAGTTCGCTCAATCGAAAGGCAGAAGCAATACATTTATACAGCAAAGTTGTCAGCAGATGCACAAATATCCGTTTGAAGTCGTTGGTTCTCTTTAGAATTGCATCAATTTATTACGACCAGGGAGACTTTAAAAACGCCCGACGAAATGCAGAATATGCGCTCACTTTGAACAGTCAAAATGTCGACGCACGCCTTTTGCTCTCAAGAATAAACAACGCAGGATAAGCGCGGAGCAATGGATTTTTTGAAATAGTATGAATGTCGACTTTTATAATATTATGAGAAAAACATTCGCAAAGGCGCAGGGAGGAAGCCAAAATCGCTCTGATTGCGGCCGCCTGCCAATGGCAGGAGATTGGATAATCCTTGCCGAAACCAGCGCGCTGACCTACTACTGCCAAACGCTGGTGTATTAACTGGTGGTCAGCCCTGCAACTGGGAGAATGTTTTTATACTTTTTGTGAAAGTCGACATTCATACAAATAGAATATTGCACAGGAAAAAGCTATGAAAATTCTTTCTTCGTATATTTCAAGCGAATTCACAGTAAAAAATTCAAGATTCTTATGCGAGCTTTTCCCCTGCGAGAGTCAGAACGAGGCTCGCTCAATTATAAAATCACAGAAAAGCAAGTACAGTGACGCATCGCATGTTGTTCATGGATTTATGCTGGGGTTAAACGCAGAAATTCTTGGCATGAGCGATGACGGAGAACCATCAGGCACTGCAGGACGACCTGTTCTTGATGTCATAAAGGGGCGAGGCTGCACAAATCTCGTGATGACAGTCACACGCTGGTTTGGTGGCACGCTTTTAGGAACGGGAGGACTTGTCAAAGCGTATGGGGACGGCGCAAAACTCGTCCTTGACAAAGCGGAAAAAGAAGGCGCAATCACAGAATACATTGAAACACGAGATTTTTCGTTTCGTTCAAGTTACCCTCTGTATCAAACGCTCAAGCGAGTTTTAGAACGGTTTTCGCTTTCCAACTTGCACGAAGATTTTAAAACTAATGTGACCGTAAGCGGAAAAATCCGCGCCGATGAATACAGTGCTTTTTTCGAAAGCGTTAGAAACGCATCAAACGGCGCAGTGATGGTAGAGTAGAAAGATGGAGCAAGGCTACCACGAGAAGTTACACCGCTTTTAAACGGTAAAAGGTCAAGTCGCTTCGCTAAACCCTTTCTTCTTGCGAAGAAAGGGAAACTTGTTGCTACAGTGTAAAGGCAAAATCGCATCTGATTGCGGTCGCTGCAGTAGCAGTCGGCGGAAGACTCATTGTTGTTCTGCACAATCTAAAAATTTTCGCCTTCCGCCCCCGCGCGCTCCTTTAATTTTGCTCTATTTTGTCGCCAAAATTGCAATGCCAGGAAGTGTCTTTCCTTCAAGGAATTCAAGAGACGCTCCACCACCTGTTGAAACATGGCTCATTTTGTCCGCCAAATGGAACTTGTTCACAGCGGCAACGCTATCTCCGCCACCAACAACGGTCATTGCGCCTTTTCCTGTCGCCTCCGCAACAAGACGAGCGACACTTTCCGTTCCTTTTGCAAAGTTGTTGAACTCAAAAACGCCAACAGGACCGTTCCAAACGATTGACTTTGACGCCAAAATCGCATCTTTGTAAAGCGCAACAGTTTTTGGTCCAACATCCATGCCCATGAGGTTTTCAGGAAGATCAACAGAATCAATTGCGACAGGATCTTTATCCGCAAATTCCGCCGCCGCAACATGGTCAACGGGTAAAAGAATTTTCACACCCTTTTCATCAGCCTTTGAAAGCAAGTCTTTTGCCGTGTCAATAAAATCGTCCTCAACAAGCGATTTTCCAATTGCATGACCTTGCGCCTTCAAGAATGTGTACGCCATTCCTCCACCGATTATCAATGTAGATGCATTTTTCAAAAGGCTTTCCAAAACGGCAATCTTTGAAGAGACCTTTGCGCCACCGATAATCGCCGTCATAGGCTTTGGAGGATTTGTGACCATTGGCTCAATATATTTCACTTCCTTTTCCATAAGGAAGCCGCCAACAGGCTCCGTCTTCATAAATTTAGCGATAGAGGCGGTAGAAGCCTGGTCACGGTGCGCAGTTCCAAACGCATCGTTTACAAAAATGTCGCCATAAGAAGCAAGCTCTGCCGCCATCTTATCTCGTTCTTCAGAATCTTTTGAAGTCTCTTCCTTGTGAAATCGCACATTCTCAAGCATTGCAACCCCGCCTTCAGGAAGATTTTCAATCGCATGGCTTTGACCGAGAGCATCAGGCAAGAACACAACATCTCTTCCCAGTTTTGACGCAAAATACTTAACAACAGGCTCCATTCTATTTTTGCCAGCGATAAAATTCTCTGCATCCTCAACGGTCCAAGACTTTCCAGCCTTCAATGCCTTTTCCTCTGCCTTTTTCACATCCTTGTTTGGATCTCCCAAGTGGCTCATCAAAACAAGTGAGCGCGGCTTTTGCTCAAGAATATACTTGATGGTCGGAAGAGCCGCCATAATGCGAGTGTCATCCTGAACCACACCGTCTTTCATCGGCACATTAAAATCAACACGCATAATAATGCGCTTGCCTTTCAAATCAACATCTTTTACCGTCTTAATCATTTGAAACTCCTATCAATAAAGGTATCAACAAAGGGACTTATACCTTCTTAAATATACATTTAAATATAATGCGATTTCGTATAAATTTCAATTTTAAAAGCGTGAAAATGGGAAAAAACATGCATTATACTCTCCCCCTCACTTTTCTCCTCGAGAAATCACGCCGTGTCGGGAAAGGGGCCAAAATCGATAGAAAGCGCTGCCGAGAATGTATTTTTGGTTCACATACTGGGGAGACATATTTGAATAATAGGTCACGCTGTAGTCGTCGTATTTTGTCAATGGAGCCTCCCACTGTGCGTAAGAATGACGCATATCAAGGGAATTAAAGCGGTTGTCCCCCATCATAAAATAGCAGCCGTCTGGAATATACTGTGGATTTCCGCCTTCATCGTTCGCAGGGAAGACCGGCATATTTCGCTGGTCCAAAATCATCACATAAAAATGCAGTTTTTCGGCAAGAGAAAGGCTCTCCTCAAGCTGCGTGTCATTTTCAAAGTCAGCCGCCGATTTCCCCTGCTTCAAAAGCTCTATGTTTCTCCCGATAATTCGACCAGCACAGAGCTTTATCATCAAATTCAAGCGATAGTTTGCCTGTGCATACATATCGGACTGCACATCCGCCTGCGCTTGAGTGCTCTTTTCTATCCAAGAGGTCATAAAAGAGTAAAACCACTCAAGACTATTCTGCGAAGACATAACCTTTTCCGCCATCTCCCTGTTATTCGCAAAGACAGTGTATTCATACAGAGAAAAATCCGTCTCGCCACCTGCACCACCTTTGCCGACAGTTTTTGCAGAAGACGCACATAAATGACGCACATTCTCCGCAATAGAGCGGCATTCCAAAGCAACAGAAGAGATGTCAAGGTTCCGCCGCATCTCCTCCACTTCCAACATCATATCGTATTGACCTTGAGAAAGAGGAATCAATTCAATTCCTCGCTTTATAGAAGGGGGAACCGTGTTCAAGTTCCACGCCGCGTATTTCTTGTCCATTTCAATGGGGGCAAACTCATCGCTTTTGGCAGTTCGCCCATACAGCGTTCCATCCTGCATAAGCAGCTGCTCGCCAGGCACTCCACAGATACGCTTCACCAGCGGGTCAGCCTTTATCTCGCCTTTTTCATCCGTGTTCAAGTTCACAGTTGTAAAAGAGAGCATATACACAATCTGGCTCACTACCGTGCGAACCTCAGATTTTCTGTCAAGGCTGTAATGCGGATTTCTAAAAACGATAATATCTCCGCGTCTGTACCTTTTCATTTTGGGAAGCCCCACATCGCTCAAGGGAAACTTCGGTCCGCTCGTGATTTTCGAGACCACAACCCTATCCTTCACAAGGAAAAACGGCACCATCGACTCTGACGGAATAACATACAGCTGGAAAATAAAAATCTGAATCAGGAGAACCATAAAGACAGCCTGCACAAGCGCATCAATCCAATCAAATATTTCAAACACAATTCTCTTCGAGCCAGCAGGCTTCACAATCAAAGAGGTCCCCTTGTTCGATTTTTGACGCTCCCTTTCCCACTGCGGAAATGTCTTCAAAACACGCTTTTCGTTGAATTGATACAGCAAAACCCATCGACCAACAAGAGACACGCACCACAAAAGCACCGTAACCACATCATACCAATAATAAGTGCCCTTTGCACCAGCGCGTCTCAAAATAAAGGAAAGCAGCAAAATATACGGAAGATATTGAAGCAATTTTAACGCAGGAATATACGACTTGTATGACGCAGATTTAAAGACCTTAAAATAAAGGAAATAAATGGCGAACCCAACGCCCACCGCCGAAACAGGAAACGCAAGAATCGAAACATCAGCGGCAAAATGAATGCTGAACAGAGAAAACACTATTGCCGCCCCAAGTGTAACATACAAAGACATTTGAAATTTTTTCATAGAACCACCATATTCCTGCGATTTTCATACTATTAGATATTTTAGTCATCAAGCACAGCGTCCAAATCCTTAATGATTTGCTCCTTGTCAAGCTTTTGTCCAATTATGCAGAGCTTTACCATTCTGTCGCCATATTTTTCATCCCATTCGGCGCGAAGCTTTTCATCGCTTGCAAGAATTTCCTCCTGTTCTTTCTTTGAACATGTTGCAAGCCACTGTCCCGATGCGCCAGCAGAAATTTGTCTGCCAGAAGTCTCAAACACATACGCCATATCTCTCTCATCGCTAAACCACATCACGCCCTTGCAACGGATAATGTTTCTCGGCCATCGCGCGGCGAACGCTTCCAAACGGTCGCGATTAAACGGACGGCGACGATAATACACAAAATTTCCAATGCCGTATTCATCTTCGTCCGCACCCTCGTGGTTATGCTCGTGATGATGGTGGTGATGTTCATGCCCTTCTTCGTGATGCTCATGTTCGTGCGCTTCATTATGATGATGCTCGAGGTGATGACCTTCCTCATCGTGGTGATGTCCATGCTCCTCTCCGTGATGGTGTTCCTCGTCATTTTCGTCATCTTCTTCCATATTTTCGATATGGCTCACCCACGCCGCGCTTGCAAAAACCGTCTCAAAGTCAAAGCGGGAGGTATTTAAAATGTCATCGACAGAAACATCTCCGTGGCTCGCCTCAATCACCTTCACATGAGGCTGAAGCGCATTCACCACCGCATGCACTTTTTTCATCTCCTCATCAGTCACAAGGTCTTTTTTATTTATAATCAATGTTGAACAAAATTCAATTTGCTGAACGAGAAGACTTTCAATGTCATCCTCCTCCATATCCTTTTTCAAAAGATTGTCTCCGCTCGAAAATTCGTCCACAAGACGCTTCGCATCCACAACGCTCACCACATTGTCAAGGCGACCATTTCGTATCTGCTCAATAGCCTGCGCAATGGGCATCGGCTCGCACACACCGCTTGCCTCAATCAAAATGTAGTCGAATTTTTTAGTCGCAATAAGGTTTTCAATCTGCTGTACCAAGTCCGACTTCAACGTGCAGCAAATACACCCATTTTGCAATCCCACAATGCTGGATGTGTCGGTTATATTCGCGCCCTTCGCAATAAGCGTTTCATCAACATTCACCTCACCGATGTCATTTACAATAACAGCAACTTTATATCCCTGCTGATTGTTCAGCACTTTATTCAAAAGAGTGGTTTTTCCCGCTCCAAGATACCCACAAAGCAATGTGATAGGAGTTAAATTTCTCGCCATTTTATATACCTCAAAAATTATTTTTAAAATAAACCACGCGCAATGTACATCTAAAAAATATACTGAATAATTATGAAAAAATCAAATGTTTTAGATTGAGAGCATGGAAACTGCAAGCAGGAAACCAATCTTTGGGCGTTCCCACCGCGACAAAATCGCGGTGGTCGGGCTTTTCAGGGCTACTCTAACGCTCCGAACTCTCTATCGCGAGTTTGCTGCACACCCTTCCAATCCCTAACGCAACTATAGCCCAGCAAGCAATAACTACGAACTATTGCAATCTAGCCAAATATACTATACAATATATCCAAAATAGTTGAAAATCTAGCCATATTTTTTATCTTTTAAAAAGGAAGTTTGAATTGCATCGCACAGATGGCGCGATGCAATTCAACTCGAGTTTGTGCCTTCGCTTTCAAACTCGCATATATACTGCGCTTTTTTGCTTTGCTGCAAAAGCGCGGAAAAAACTTTTCGCAAGTTGAAACTTGCTCAAAATTTTTTCTAGGAGTAAAAAAATGACAGCCTCTCTTTATGAAGTAAAAAACAAATTCTCGGAATATGTTTCACGCGCACAAAATGGAGAAATAATTGAAGTTCAAAAATACGGCAAACCCGCCGTTGTGATTATAAGCGCAGAAAAATACAATGAAACTCAAACGCAAAAATCCAATCTAAACTGGTATAAAGAATGGAGAAAAGAAAGTGAAACTTTGCTGGATAATGAATACGCACATATCCTAGAAAAGATCCGTAAGACTTCCGTAGAGGCACGGCAAAACCCATTCGGAGAAATTGCACATGACTAGATATTACCTTTTGGACACAAACATTATATCGGAATTCACAAAACCACAGCCTAATCAAAAAGTTATGGAAAGACTTTTGGCACTAGAAAATGTGAGTGCAATTTCATCCATAACATGGTCAGAATTATGGCATGGTGTGTATTTACTACCAGAAAGCAAAAAACGCTCCCATTACGAACTATTCCTAGAGGAAAAACTGAGTGAAATTTATCCTATTATTAGCCTAGATAAAAATGCAGGGAAAATACTCGGTCTTTTGCAAACTGCGACTGAAAAAAGTGGAAAAACACGAAGTTATGGTGACCTTCAAATTGCCTCAATCGCGATTGCAAACAATATGATTTTAGTGACACGAAACACAAAAGATTTTGAACATATTCCCAATTTGATGATGGAAAACTGGTTTCTTTGATATGACTTGAGGCTCTCCCAAAAATAAATGTTTTTTGGGAGAGCCTCATCGAGAAATGCAGGCAAGATAAAGGATCAGCTGCCATTTCTCGCACATACATCTAGGGCAGTTTTTCCAAAATTGCAATTTTGGAAAAACCTCTCTTTTCTCAAATTGCTTTAAAAAAAGTAAACTCGACACGCTATTGATGTCGAGTTTAAAACCATCGTAAAAGCGAACGGTGGCATTTTGTCGCTCGCCTTTTACCTTGAAAAACCTCACACGCTTTTCAAATTTTTACATTATGACATAAGGGCGACAGGCGTCTGGATGTCTAACCGTCTGTAGCCGTTACATTTAAAATATCGGATTTCTAAAAAATGACTTTAGGAAAAAATGGATTTTAAATGGATTTTGCATAAAAAAAAGACTGCCGAAAAAATTCGACAGTCTGTTCTGCGGCGAACAGGACTTGAACCTGCACAGCTTATCGCCATAAGGACCTCAACCTTACGTGTCTACCAATTCCGCCATCGCCGCGTGTCTTTATACTATATACTAGACTGAAAAAAAAAGCAAGGGGCGAGTGCAGATATTTTTCATTTTCAGTGAAAAACTTGTCGCCCAGCCCCTTGCAATCTTATAATAGCGAAGGTTTAAACTCCACGCTGAAATGGCGCGTGGAGTTTATCTCGAGTTTTGTTCCAAAACTCGCTTATTGACATATCCGCGTGCGCGGACAAATTCAGCACACTCAAAATCTGAAGATCTCAAGTGTGCTGAATTTCAAGGAAGGTTTAAAGTGTCCGCCAAAATGCTGTCGGACACTTTACCTCGAGTTTTGTTCCAAAACTCGCTTATTGACATGTCCGCGTGCGCGGACAAATTCAGCACACTCAAAATCTGAAGATTTCAAGTGTGCTGAATTTCAAGGAAGGTTTAAAGTGTCCGCCAAAATGCTGTCGGA
>X363_Desmarests_Spiny_Pocket_Mouse__coassemble_602_pt1 | contig 20023 bp, 16 predicted proteins | sample X363_Desmarests_Spiny_Pocket_Mouse__metabat2_high_PE_007 | metagenome-assembled genome bin X363_Desmarests_Spiny_Pocket_Mouse | reverse complement strand
AAAATCCACGCGCCATTTCAGCGTGGATTTTAAACCTTCCTTATTTTTCAACATCGCAGGAAGTGTCAACTTCCGAGAATGTTGAAAAGGTCGTTTCGCAATGGAATGAGAAACGACAGTCAATAAGCGAGTTTTTGCAAAAAACTCGAGATAAAAATCCACGCGCCATTTCAGCGTGGATTTTAAACCTTCTTTTGATTTTGGCTGGTTTGGCGATGGTTTTCATTGCCTCGTGTTCTAGCGAGCCTGATGAGATTCTTGTTGAGACAAAGACGCTGCAGAAAATGATTGACGAAACGGAAAGTGGTGGGGGGCTTGATTTGGCGAGTGTTTCTGACAAGGCTTTGAGCGGAAGGTCCTACACGATTTCAAAGCCGATAACGATTAAAAACGGCAACAAATTGCAGGACGCAACATTTGTCATAAAGACCTCCCCTGTTTCTTTTTTAAGTTCGAAAGTTGACACGGTTTTTGTGCTTGTGGAGAATGCTGAGATTTATGCGGATGCAAGCACGACTATTAAAACGGTGTATTGCCAAAAGGACACAACGCTAAGAGGAGAGGGCGACTTTGGGAATAAGATTTATTTGAGCGGAACTGAAATGCCAACGCCTACGGATAAGTCCGACCCACTGCAAAAAATGATTGATGACATGGAAAGCGGTGGAGCGCTTGACCTTGCAGATCTTTCAAGCGATATTGCGACTGACAAGTCCTACACGATTCTCAAGCCGATAACGATTAAAAATTGCAGCAGACTGCAGAATGCAACATTTGTAATACATTCAGATTCTGTTTCATTTGCAAAAGCGGCTGTCGGAAAAGTCATTTTGGCAAAAGAGAACATTACGCTTTCGCTGGACGAAGCAACTATAGAGAAAGTGTATTGTCTTTATGGATTGACCAAGGCAACTATAAATGGTGAGAGCGCTTGCGAAAATATAATCGATACAACAAAAGATTCAAGCCTTCCACCCGAAGATGAAAACGCTGTGCTTGCAAGTTGGGCAAAGAAATATGAAAATACAGATTTGCGAATCGAAGGATTTAAAGACAAAGATGGCAGCTATTGCACAAAAATTACAAATGCGAAAGTAAACAAACCTGAAAGCGATATGACAAAGATTTGGGAGACAGCGGTTTGGAGCAGCGAAGTTCTCAGAGTTGAAAAAGGCAAGAATTATGAGATTAGCATTGAATTGAAGGCGGAGAAAGAGAGCATAGTGAGAATTGAGGCGATGGATATAGATAACTATCTTGTTGCGCCAAGCGCATACTATACTCTCAAAGCCAACGAATGGACAACATGCACGCTGCAAACAGGAACTGTGCCTGAAACATGGGTTCAAGGTAAATTGGGAATATATATAGGATTTGTGGAAACGCTTTATGTAAAGAATTTCACGATAAAGGAAGTGAATAATGGGGCGCTGGGAGTGAATGTTTACTACCATAATTACTCTGAATATCCAAAAGTCAGTTATGAATCTAAGACTGCAGATAGTTTGACGGTAAAAATGGCTGGTGAAGTGTATAACAGCGGAATAGATGTTGTTTTGCCGTATGATTTTAAGGAAAACACGCTTTACAAGGTTTCTTTTGATGTGAAAGGTAATGTCGATGCGTCTTGGCAGGGAACAATCATCAAGACAGCAGACAATGATGATAGCGGTGTTTTTGATGATGGCTCTGGAAAGTATGGCGTTATTTTAGAAGCAGGAGTTTCACAGTCAATCACGCTTTTTCTGCCAGCAATAAAAAATACGCAGAAGCCGAACCAAACATACATTCCTGCAAGCCTTTGGGTAGGTTCAGTTTTCAATAATGATAAGAATGAGAATGAAAAAGAATTTGAGCTCTCAATAAGCTGCCTCAAGGTGGAGGTGTTTATTCCGCAAGAGATGACGCTGACGACTGCCGATGGAAATACAGTGAAATTGGAGAGCCACCATTTGTACAAGAATAAATATATTCATCGATTTGAAAATTATTCAAGCTCTCGTCCTGTTGTTATAAACGCAATTAACTATAATGAAGGCGTTTACGCTCCTAAAATAGATGAAGACCTTTTTTCGACATATTCTTTACAATTATATAGAAATGAAGATGAAGTTGTATTCGATGGAAAAATGACACTTTCAGTTCTTTATGGTGAAATTCCTGATTTTAATTTTGATTTTTGTGTGACAGACTTTGGAGATTATTTGCAGGCGAGTGTGGAGAATATAAGTCTGATCGGAATTCCAGATGAAAAAATCTTGTACATTGTAGGTGGAATGAATGGCTGGCGGTTTGAAGTCTTAAAATACACTGCAGTGCCGGTCAAAGAAAGTGGAGTTGCTCCAGAAAATGGCATGTGGTATTATGAATTCTTGAAGGACGATGCAATATATGTATCGGGAAGAGAATTTAAGGTTGTGACTACTCCTAATTGGAACAATCAAGTTTTCGTTGAGACAGGCGTTGATGATACAACTTTTAAATCTAGTGAGAGAGGGACAGGTTCGTCTAGCAACGCTTCTGTAATCTGTAAAATTTCCACAGGCGACAAACTCTGCTTCTATCGTAACACAGCTGATGGACTATACTACGCAAAGCTAGTGAAATCGGAAACCTCCAGTCCAAATGAGACAGAAAATCCCGATGCTGCAGAGACTTCAGAGTAGGTCGCTCCGCATTCTTTCGATTCCACAACACTGATGGAGACCAAACAAAGGGTTTTTAGGGAAGTTGAAACTTCCTTGAAAACCCTTTATAGTTATGGGTATGAAAGCGCTTGTTTTTGATATGGATGGAGTGCTCCTCGACACGGAGACGATTAGCTTTAGAACGTGGGATATTGCGGCGGCGGAATACGGACTCTCCGATATTGCCTCTGCGAAATTTCGTTGCATGGGGGCGAACCGAGCGGACACCTATGAGCTGCTTCGAGAGCAGTATGGGCGAGCCTTTCCGTCCGAGGCGTTTATAGACCGAACAAGCGTGCTTTTTGATGAGATATGGCATAAAGTGGGGATTTCCCTTATGCCGTTTGCCTACGAAACGCTGGAGGCGCTTTCAAAAAAATATCCGCTTGCGCTTGCGACTTCCACACGGCGAGTGAGGGCGAGCGTCCAGTTAAAGGAAGCGGGCATTGACGTTTTTTTTAAGACAAAAACATTTGGCGATGATGTGACGCATTCAAAGCCCGACCCCGAAATCTATTTAACCGCGTGCGCCTCTCTCGGCTTCTCCCCCGAAGACTGCCTTGCTGTTGAAGACAGCCCCAACGGAATAAAAAGCGCGTTTCGTGCGGGGCTGAAGCCGATTATGATTCCCGATAAATTTCAGCCTTGCGATGACTTGAAGTCCCTGTGCTATAAGATTTTTAAAGACCTGTCTGAATTGAGGAATTTTCTGTGCTAGGCTCAAATTCATCAGGGCTTCAGCACGAAAAATTATATTTCTAGAAACACATAAAGGCTGTTAGTATGAATGTCGACTTTAAGGTCCTTTAAAGGTCGTTTAAAAAATAAAAAATTTTACATTTAAAATATCCGTGTTATAATATAGTATATGTGTGGCATAAAATAAATTTATTTTATGGTTTTTATGAGGGAAATATATGAGAAAATTTTTTGCGGGTATTATTGCTCTTGCTCTTGTTCTTGTTTTTGCAGGATGTTCTTCTGCTCTTGATGAGAAGAATACAGTTGTTTTAGAGGAGGGGGGCGAAACTGGCTCCGTCATAATTGGTTTGTCTTCTGGAAATGCAGGGCGAAAGCTTGATATGTCCAGCATAAAAAAGGTTTCGTGGAAGGTTGAAAGCTCTGATATGGCTAAGATGTCTGGAGAGGCAACGGTTGTTGGCCAAGGGAAAGGCAGTTTTTCCATTGAAAACATTCCAGTGGGGAAGAATAGAATCATTTCAATAAAATCGGATGTGAAAGGCTTTGAAATTTCAGAGGTAGTGGATATAAACTCTGGGGAAAATGAAATCCCCACTATCAACTGGGTTACCAGTGCAAAAGCGAATGTCTATAAAAAATTACTGGAGAATGGGAAAGAGATTTCGAACTTTACCTCCGAGCAAAATAGGTGGCTTTCTAATGCGGTTCCATTAGAAAAACCTGCGTATCTTGTGAATGTGGACTTGATAGCCTCTGACTTTGAGACTTTGAAAACGGGAAATACATATCAATTGAATTATGGATTTGTTTCTTTTGGCGCAAGCAATGCGAAGGGCTATGTTGTCTGCATAAACGACCCCTCGTCTGAAAGCAAAACGATAGATTCTGATGAAAGCGATACATACGAAATTAAAGGCGTTGCGCCTGGCACTTGGGACTACACAGTGACTGATGCCGCTGGACAAATTACTACAAAATCGGTTACCGTGCAGTCTGACAAAAGAACAACGATTGATGCAATTGGAAACCCATTGCGTGGAAAACTGTTCATCTTTGTGAAAGCGGATTCTGCGCCAAAGATTTGGGCATGGGAAACTACAGGCTCAAAAGTTGAGCTTTCTAGCAAATTGGGTGAGGATTGGAACAATCGACCTGTTATGTCGAATGCAACGGAAGTGTATATGACTAATCCTACTGGCTGGTATATGAAGGATTTCACGAGGGCTGGTTCGAGCGGTGGAGAGATTGCATTTAAACTGGGAGAGGGCTCTGAAATCAATTCTAAAAAAACTGGTACATTCTGGTATGATGGTGAAAAGTTCTATGACACAGATCCAACGGCGAACCAGCTTCCAGATGATACGAGTCTTTCTGATATAAAAGTGAACGGCACTTCAATTGGAGCGTCCACAACCAGTTATACTGTTGAGGCAAATGTGTCAAGCGTTACCGTGGAGGCGATTGCGACCGACTCTAAGGCAACGGTGAGTGTTTCTCCAAGGGATGCAAAAATAACAGAAGGGGTGAACGCAACATTTACAATCACCGTGACAGCGCAAAATGGGAATGAAAAAAAATATATGCTTACCGTAAGGCGAAAGGTGGCGAACGACACTTCAATTGCGAGCGTAAAAGTAGGAAACGCAACTGCCTCTGTGAGCGGAACTACATATACAGCTGCTACCACAGGTTCAGGCGATGTATTGCGGGCAACGGTGAGCGTGACACCAACGGATTCTGCTGCACAGGTTGTATGCTCTCCATCTTCTGTTTCATTGCAGGATGGCGAAAGTACAACGGTAAAAATTACGGTTACAAACGGAACGAAAAAAAGCGATTACACATTGAATGTGAGTTATAAAAAAGGTGGTGGAGAAGGCGAGGATTTTGAGACGGAATATTATTGGACAAATAAAAATGGGGCGGTTGGAGTTGAAAAGACAATCTCTCGTTTCTCTGATTGGTCAACGGAGATGATTGTTGCGCAGGGTGCTGCTAATGATGACCCTCGTGCATTCCGTGGCTATCATGAAAAGGCGACAGATTTCTATGCGCTTTTTGCCGCTTATGATAAGACGAATCTTTATCTTATGGTTGAGATGCCAAGTATTGATGATCGTGCAATAGATTCAAAGGATTGGCAATATGCATTGGATGAAAATTTGGGAATGGGAGTTGCAATAAATACAGGGAAAGGAACGCTTGGCGATGGTGAGATGGATAAAGGAATTACTGTTTGGAATGACAATAAGTATTATTCTATTACGGCAAAGATAGATACACTTCTTATGTTCCATCCCGCTGAATATGGAACTCCAGGTCTGTTTGTGACTAATGCTGACGGAAAATTTAGTTATGATGCGCCATACTGCAAAGGGTTTAAGGAAAATGGTATTGAAACTTCTAAGGAAATTGGATTGGTCAGCAAGCAGCTGTATGGTCGCTCTGATAATTATGGACTTACTAAAGAAGAATACCTTGCAAAGACGGATTATGTTGATATGGTTACTGATCCCAAAAAATCAAATGTTTCTGGATATATGTATCAGATAACAATTCCTCTTGCCGCTCTCGGAATAGATTATAATTATCTTAAAAGCACGGGCATTTCAGTTATGACATTCAGCACATTTGGTACATCTATGATGGATGCGCTTCCATGGTGCTCTAGTTTGATAGATGTTGCTTCTGAGGCATACTCTAAAGATGATTCAACATCTAAAGAGAAAGAAGATGTGGATACCTATGATGTGAAACTTGCCCGCGTGGGACATATGTAAGAGATGAGAAACGGAGAGAGGAGCAACAGTTTGTCCGAAATGGCGCGTGGATTTTTACCTCGAGTTTTGTTCCAAAACTCGCTCATTTACTGCGATTTTCGCTTGAAACTTCGCGCTATGCGCTCGTTGCGAGGCACTTCGTTGCAAAATCGCGCGGGCAAAGTGATTTACGAAAGGACAAGCTGAAAAGACAGAGGTGGCAATCTCAAAACATATGATTTTTATGAGAAGGCTCGCAGATGTGTTCTGCACATCTGCGAGCCTCTTTTATTTCTCCACATACTCTATTTCAATTCTACCAGTCTGCTCGTTCTTGTTTGCTTTGGTGATGTCGAATTGTTCATAGTTTGCAACAAGCCAGTTGTCGTAGGCTGTCCAGTCGTCAAAATCAAGCGTCATATTTCCAAGTCCCTCGAGCTGCATTTTTCGGCTATGTATGTTGTGAAGTCGGCGAGAGTCATCGTTGTCTGCGCCTTTCCAGAGGATGGGCGGAATCGTACGCAGACGGCATTCTCGTCCTTTTCCCGTTGTCCCACGACGAGAATATACGGCACTTTGTGTTCGCTCGTGAGCATTTTGATTTTTGACTTCATATTGTCGCTGTCTGTGTAGGCGTTGACGGTAAAGCCTTTTTCGCGGAGCGTCGCGGCGACTTCCTCGGCATAGTCGTTGAAATCGGGAGCGACTGGAACCACCGCCGCCTGCTCAAAATGAAGCCACACAGGCATATTGCCGGCGAAATTTTCGATGAGAATGCCCATAAACCTTTCAAGGCTGCCCAAGACGGCGCGGTGCAACATCACTGGATGATGCTTTTGGTTGTCGGAGCCGATGTATTGCGCGTTCAGTCGTTGTGCGCTTGGGAGTTGGTAGTCGAGCTGGATTGTTCCGCACTGCCATTCACGCCCAAGAGCGTCAACAAGCGTGAACTCAAGTTTCGGTCCGTAGAACGCGCCTTCGCCTTCTTGTATTTCATATTCCATTCCTGCGGAGTGACAGGCGTTCCCCAACGCTTTTTCCGCTTGAGCCCATGTGGCTTCATCTCCTACATGGTCTTCTGGCATTGTTGAAAGCTTTACGATGAGGTTCTTGTCAAAGCCGAAGTCCTTGTAAACATCCATAAGAAGACGACAGAATTTTGCGACTTCGCCTTCAATTTGTTCTTCCGTGCAGATAATATGCGCGTCGTCCTGCACAAATCCACGCACGCGCATAATTCCGTGGAGCGTGCCGCTCGGCTCGTTCCGCACGCAATGCCCGAACTCCGCCATTCGCAAGGGCAAGTCCTTATATGAGCGTTGACGAGCATTGAAGATTTCAAGCGCGCCGGGACAATTCATAGGTTTGATTGCGAAAAGCCTTTTTTCACTTTCGGTGATGAACATATTTTTTTGATAGTGCCCCCAGTGACCGCTTCGCTCCCAAAGAGTGCGCGGCATAATCGCGGGCGTGTTCACTTCAACATAGCCGTCAGCTTTGATTTTAGCGCGGATATAATCCTGCAGCTTTATATACATTGCCCAACCATTTGGATGCCAGAAAATCTGCCCAGGGTCTTCGGAGTCCAAGTGGAACAAATCCAACTCCACGCCGAGTTTCCTGTGGTCGCGCTTTTCAGCCTCCTCAAGCATTTTGAGGTAGTCTTTTAGATCGTTTGGATTTTTAAAGGCAACGGCATAAATTCTCGTGAGCATTTGGCGGTTTGAGTCGCCTCTCCAATACGCGCCAGCAAGCTTTGTGAGTTTGAAGCTTTGCGCATTGATTTCTTTTGAGGTGGCAACATGAGGACCTCGGCACAGGTCGAGGAATCCATCCTGCTCATATGTTGAGATTGTTTCGCCTTCTGGCAAGTCGTTTATCAACTCGATTTTGTAGGGCTGATTCTTAAAAAGTTCAAGGGCCTCTGCTTTGGAGACTTCACGCCGTGTAAACTCGTGCGGACTTGAAAGAATCTTTCGCATCTCTTTTTCAATGGTTGCCAAGTCTGCATCGGAAATCTTTTCATCACCAAAATCAAAGTCATAGTAAAATCCATTTTCAATTGCAGGTCCAATAGCGATTTTCGCCTGTGGATACAGATGTAAAACCGCCTCTGCCATAATATGTGCGCATGAGTGCCTTATTGTATGTAACTTTTCATCAACTGCCATATTCATCACCTCGTTTTGTACAATTATATTGAGTTGCGGGAAGTTTTACAAGATTATACAACACTATATACAAGACTATATGTGGGAATCATAAACTTTTGTTTAATATGGATTTCGCCAGTTCTATGAGTTTGTCTTGGATATCATCGGGAAGTTTTTCAAAGAGGTGCTCAAGATATTTTGCTTTCTGATGATGTTCATCATTTTTTCCTGTGACAAGGAATTCCACACTTACACCGAGTGTGTTTGCAAGTTTTACTGCAACATCGGCTGGGGGCATAATCGGAAGCTCGTCTTTCTCGTGTGTCTTCAACAGTTTTGCCAGCTTCAAGGAATGCTCCCTTGTCCATTTTATGAGGGCGATTAGGATTAGTGGAAATGAAATAAATCCACTGCCAAAAAATTGCTTTATGCAAATGCTTCGGATTCAAAAAAGTCGTCAATTTCGCTTGTGATGGAAGAAATAAGTTTTTTCTTGAGTTTCTGAGCAGTTATTTTTACATTTATTTGAGTTTCTTCGGAATCATTCTCTTCAAAAAGGTCAGCATAATGAATCCCTAAAGTGAGAGCAAGAATTTCGACTGTTTCCATAGAAACTCCGCGTGTTCCATGTTCTATGTGGGTCATAAATGCCGTAGAAATGTCTATCTTTTCTGCCAGTTCCGCTTGCGTCCATTCTAATTGTTCACGATATTTGCGTACATTCCTGCCTAAGATTTTTTTTATATCTTCCATAGAGACAGATAATACAACTTACAGATAATTATTGACATAAACACAAGGATAATGATATGATTATCTGTAAGATAGTAATATTTAGCTTCGATAATTTTGTTAGCAAGGTTGTTGAAACTGCAATAGGATAAAAAAGAGTTTTTTATTGAAACTTCAGCGATTTTCTTGAGTAGTTCGATTTCAAGTTTCGAAATGCATGAAGCAATTGCAAGACCTAGCGAATGCAAGGCGAACTTCTAACGATAGCATCATGGCTATAGTCTAGTGTTCGACCATTTGCTCCAAGTTTTGTTCGCTCCGCTTCCAGAACTTGCGAGAGGATTGGGAAGTGTGCTTATGAAGCAATTTCAAGGGGAAAATATGTTTTGGGATAATGTTGAGAATATACGGCGCGTGCAAGGCTTCACCTATCGACAACTTGCCGCCGCTTTGAATATGTCTGAAACGACAATCTCCTCTATGCGAAAGTTCAAAACCGAGCCACGAGTGAGCGACGCAATAAAGATAGCGGATGTGATTGGAATTGATGTGCGGCAGCTGGTGGGGTAGAGAGGGAGCATTGTTTGATATATGGCGGATATAAGGTTTTCCAGTCGTAAAAAAGAAGTCCTTCTGACTGTAGTCTCTAACATAATCCTACAGTTGGTGACCGCCATATGCGGCTTCATCCTTCCGCCGCTCATAGTGCGAACATTCGGCTCTGATGTGAACGGAATGGTCCAGTCGATATCGCAGTTCATAGCGTATCTGAGCATTGTAGAGGCGGGAATCGGAGGAGCGAGCGTCACGGCTTTATACAGTCCGCTTGCAAACGAAGACACAGCTGGCGTGAGCGGGATCCTGTCTGCAACACGGCTTTTTTATATACGCTCTGGAATCGTGTTTACGACTTTTGTTTTTGCGTTGAGCTTTGTTTATCCATTTGTGATAGGTTCACAGGCGGATAGGATGACAAGCGGTCTTATGGTGCTTGTGCTTGGAATTACGGGAGCGGCGGAATTCTTTTTGATTGGCAAGTATAGGGTTCTGCTTACGGCGGACAAAAAAACATACATCATATCGCTTGCGCAAATTGTAGCAGTTGTGGCGAACACCTGTGTGGCGGTGGTTCTTATAAAAGTCGGACTTGGGATTTTGTCTGTGAAACTGGCATCCGCCATCGTGTATTTGAGTCGCTATCTGTGGCTCTCGGCGTATGTTAGAAGACATTACAGATGGGTGGACTTTAAGCACGAACCGAACAAGAGCGCAGTCAGTCAAAGCAAGAATGTTCTCGTTCATCAAGTAGCAGGGCTTGTAGTGTTCAATTCTCCTGTCGTTCTCATAACGATTTTTTGTTCTCTAAAGGATGCGTCGATTTACACAATGTATGCGATGGTATTTTCTGCCGTGAACCAAATGCTGTGTGCATTTTCAAATGGAATGCAGTCATTTTTTGGAGAAAGCCTTGTCAAGGATGCAGGAGAGCGGACGGCAAAACTTTTCGGATTGTACGAGACGTTCTTCTTCCTTGTGCTTGCGATTGTGTACTCAATGGCATTTATTTTGATAATGCCATTTATGTCGATTTATACAAGAAACCTTACGGATGCGGAGTATGTTCAGCCGGTCTTGGGGCTTCTGTTTGTGCTAGTTGGAATCGCAAACAATCTGCGAAATCCTGCAAATCAGGTGATATGCGCAGCGGGACATTTCAAGCAGACGCAGTGGAGGGCGTTACTTGAGGCGACCATAAATATAATTGCGAGCATTGTTTTTACTATTTTGCTTGGATTTAGGGGCGTGCTATTTGGAAGTCTTTGCTCGTATGCGTACAGAACGGCGGATATGATTATATATGCGAATCGGCGGATACTAAAAAGAAACAGTCTCCTGTCGTTTGCGAAAATAGTTGTGCTTGGACTTGTGTTCGGCGTAGCAAGTGTTGTATTGCGGAGATTTGTGACGGAGTGCAGTTCGTGGGGAATGTGGATTTTAACGGCGATGGTGTGTGGGGTGATATTGCTTTTGCCAACTGGTACGGTTGGAGTTTTTGTGGTGAAGAAAAAGGATAAAGTCTTATGACAATAAAAAATGGTATGAACGAGAACGATAATCCAAGAATCTCCTGCATTGTCCCTATATACAATGTAGAAAAATATTTGCACAGATGCATAGACTCAATTCTCGCACAAACATTCATGGACTTTGAGTTGATTTTGATTGACGATGGCTCGTCAGATGGTAGTTCTGCGATTTGCGATGAGTATGCGGAGAAAGATGGGCGAGTAAAAGTGATTCACCAACAGAATAGAGGTGTGAGCGCAGCGCGAAACGCAGGGTTGGACATCGTTCGAGGGGAATATGTGTGCTTTGTGGATGGAGATGATTATATAGCAAAAGAAACATTTGAATTTTTTATGAACGAGACTGAAATAAAAGATATTGATATGTTTGAATCGTCAGGTTTTATTTTAAATGAGAGTGAATCAAATCTGATTCCTATGTGCCTTTGTTATCGACATGATTGTATTCAACATATTGGCACATGGGAAAGAAAATTGCTTAAAAATATTTTTTCTGTGCATTCAATGCCAAGAACTATTTTAGTTCGTCGTTCCATAATTGAAAGTCAAAAGATTCGATATAATGAAAATTTTTCTTTTCTTGAAGATGTTGGATTTATTTTTGATTTGATTCCTGTTTTAAAAAAAATAAAAATTACTGTGCAGAAGTTTTATTTTTATCGCCAAATTGAAAATTCTCTAACACATAAGCCTCCAAATGAAATGAAAGAAAAAAACTTGAAGTTCTTTGATTATGCGAAAGAGAAATATAGATATGATAAAGTGCTTTCTAACTTTTGCGATGCGATGTATTTGTATTCTCTTGTATCTAAGTACTTTGATAGTCTCGATGAAAATATCAAAAAAAGAATAAAAGTTTATCCTCTAAAAATATTTACTAGTATGAGATTTCTAGGATTAAGAAAATCTATGGTAATCGCTGTTCTAAAAGTTACTCCTATTACATTTGATAAGAAAATCAAAAAAATTCTGAGGGGATGATTATGAAAAAAATCTTATTTATCTACGGCACTCGTCCAGAGGCGATAAAAATAGCTCCGCTCGTCAAAGAGTTTCAAAAATACCCTGATGAATTCAAAACTGTAGTATGTCTTACAGGTCAGCACCGCCAAATGCTTGACCAAATAAATTCGTTCTTCGATATAAAAGGTGACTACGATTTGAATTTGATGAAGCCTAACCAAACGCTTCACGACATAATTTCTCGTTGCTTGCTTGGACTAAAGCCTATGCTTGAAAACGAAACGCCTGATTTGGTTTTTGTGCAAGGAGACACATCAACAGTTTTGGCTGGATCATTGGCTGCTTACTTCAACAAAACACCCATAGCGCACCTTGAGGCGGGATTGCGTAGTGGCGACAAGTACTCTCCGTTTCCAGAGGAGGGGAATAGAATTCTCACAGGACACATTGCAGATTTTCATTTTGCTCCTACAGAAAGAGCGGTGAATAACTTGCAAACTGAAGGAATTTCTAAAAATATTTTCATGGTCGGTAACACGGTCATCGATGCTCTTCATTTAGGATTGGCACTTATAAAAGAGCGCGGTGACAAGGAATATGCAGATTTCTTCAAAGACATTGATTTTTCAAAGAATGTCATCTTAGTTACTGGTCACCGAAGGGAGAATTTTGGTGACGGTTTTGAAAACATTTGCAAGGCGATTTCCGACTTGGCTGGTAAACATGATGATATAGAGTTTGTTTATCCTATGCATTTAAATCCGAATGTACGAGAGCCTGTTATGAGGCATCTTTCTAGAAAAACGAATATACATCTTATAGAACCTTTGGACTATCCATATCTCATCTGGCTCATGGAAAAATGCTATTTCGTTCTTACGGACTCTGGAGGAATTCAAGAGGAGGCGCCTGCGTTAGGAAAGCCAGTGTTGGTTATGCGCGATGTAACTGAACGACAAGAAGGCGTTGAGGCTGGCACGGCGAAACTCGTTGGTACGGACTGTGAAAAAATCGTGTCTGTTGCGGAGGAACTTCTTGGTGGTGGAGAGTTATATAAGTCGATGGGTAACGCAGTCAATCCTTACGGAGATGGAACAACCAGCAAGAAAATTGTGAAGATTTTGGAGGAAGTTTTATTATGAAGATTCTCTATCTTATGCATGTAGACTGGAACTGGATAAAGCAACGACCCCATTTTATTGCCGAAAAATTGATGGAAAATGGAATAGAAGTAGAAGTTTATTATCAGAAATCTTTCAATAAGAAGTTACTAACGAATAATGTAAAAGGAGATCTTATAATTAAAGGAATTCCCAGATTACCGATGTCAAGGTTTTATGTAGTTAAAAAGATGAACGCTTTTATATACGGATGTTTCCTTGCACACCGTTTATCTAAAAACATGTATGATTGTGTTTATTTAACGCATCCTGTTCTTTTTAGTAAGAAAATTAATGTTCCTATAATTTATGATTGCATGGATGATGTGTTAGAATTTTCATCTGATACAAAAGTGAAAAAAGAACTTTTTGATGTTGAAATGCAACTAGTACAGAAATCAAGTTATGTCTTTTTTACTTCTGAGCATTTGAAAAATGTCGTTTTGAAGCGATATGAACTTGCTGATACTAGCGAAAAATTCTTTATAAATAATAATGCAATAGAACTTCCGAATGCTAATGTTATAGAAAGTATAAAATTGAGCGAAAGTGACAGGATAAAGTTTGTTTATATTGGAACGGTAACAGAATGGTTTGATTTTGATTTGTTGGAAACACTTGATAAATTAAAATATGAATTTCATTTGTTTGGTCCTGTTTACAATATTGCAATAAATAGACAAGAAAATTTTATATTTCATGGTTCTGTTCCAAGAGAGAAAATATTTTCATTAATGAATGCTGCAGATATTCTTATTATGCCATTTAAAGTCAATAACCTCATTGAGTCTGTGAATCCTGTAAAACTTTATGAATACATTTTCTCTTGCAAGCCTATAATTTCGGTGATGTATGGAGAGACAGAGAAATTTTCAAAATATGTATATTTGTATGAGAATGGCAATGCAAACAGTTTTGAAGATTGTGTTAAAAAGATTGAATCAAATGAAATGAAGAGCAAAGCTTGTGAAAAAGCATGTAAAAATTTTGCAGAGAACAATACATGGAATAGCAGAGCGTTGGAAATAAAACAACAAATTTCAAAAGGAATAGACAGCCAATAAGTTTGAGTAGTATTTAGACGGAAATTGTTGTGGAAAGTTATGGGAAAGGATAAAAAAATGAAACTTACTGTAAACAGTTATTTTTCGGAACAAAATATAGCTAACATTGCCTTTTGGGGGATTGGTCTGTTGGCAGGTTTATTTGTTTTTCGATTACTATTTCCTGTATTTGCTTTGCTATATAATGGTGCTGTTTTTTATTTGGCATTGCGCTCTTTGTTTTTGTTGTTTAGACCCAATATTTCTAAAACGCCATGGGCATTTCAAATAAAATTTTTTTCATTGGCAATTTCGCTTGTTTTTTCATTGCTATTTGGGCTTGAGTTTTTTTATAGGAATTTTGCGGCTTTGGCAAGTCAATTTTTAATGATTCTCATATTTCTGAAGAACCCTACAGATGGAGAGGCGGTTTCATATATTAACGGATTTAAAATTTCTTTGATGATTAATTATTTGTTTGGACTTGTGCAATTGCTTTTTATCCTGATAAAGGGAATTAATATATTCTACCCTGTGGGATTATATTTAGGACTTTATGAAAGCGTGAGTGCTAGTCAAGAAGCGTCAACGAGGGTTACAGGATTGGTATGGGATCCGTATGTCATTGGAATGTATTGTACGCTTGGCTTCTTTTTGTTTAAAACTCGTATTATAAAGATACTGACGATTGTTTTATTGTACTTTTCTTTTTCGCGTGCAGGAGAAGTAGGTTTTATATGCGCCGCTTTATATTATTTTTTCCCTGTTGTAAAGAAATGGATGAGGAAAGAACATCTTGCAATGCCCTTGTTTTGCTTGTGCTTTTTTGTATTTCTAGCATTTGTACCGATTTTTATCGATGTGCTTGATTTTGACAGAGGATTCAGCAGAAAATCTCAAGGCTGGCGAAGAGTCGAATATATTACGAAAATACCTGAGATTTGGAATGCGGATGGTAATCCATTCTTGGCGATTTTTGGAGGTGCTCCAGCCTATACAGGTGCAAGACATGTCCTCACTTCTGTAGATTCTAAGGCTAAAAGGGATATCCTTAGGTTAAAAAAAGAAAAGCGTATTTATTGGACTGTTGAAACAGATTGGTTTGGAATTTTAATTGGAAGAGGAATTTTTGGTTTTCTAGCCTACCTTTCCTTGTATTTATATATTGTATTTTCAAATTGCAACAGAAAAAATAAAGCGATTGCGATATCCGTTTTGATGGCGGGAGTGGGTTACTATTACGATACAGCAATATTTTCAATGTTCACCATATATTTTGCAGGTGCGACAAAGGATATAAATAGATATTTATCAAGAAAAACAATTTGAGGGAATTGTTATGGATGTAAGCATAATCATAGTGAACTACAATACAAAGGAACTTACTTACAACTGTCTGCATTCTGTTTTTGAGCAGACTCACAGCATTGAATTTGAAATCATAGTTAGCGACAACGGCTCGACAGATGGTAGCATTGAGATGATAAAGACGGAATTTCCTCAAGTTATTTTGATTGAAAACAATGCAAACATTGGCTTCGGCGCAGCAAATAATCGAGGCGCGGACATTGCTAAAGGGAAGTATTTGTTTTTGCTTAATAGTGACACGCTTCTTTTAAATAATGCCGTAAAGGAATTTTTTGACTACGCTGAAAAAACAGATGGTTGTATTTTGGGCTGCTTTTTATGCGATGCGAATGGGGAATATATCAATAGTTATGGAAAGTTTAACAGTCTTAAAAAAGCATCTTTCCGTTTCCTTTATAACTATTTTCCTTTTTTACTGCGAATTCGTAAAAAAATGGTGAAAAAGAAATGCGTTTTTCCTGAAACTTTGAAAGTTGATTTTGTAACTGGGGCGGATTTGTTTTTGCTGAAAAAAGATTTTACCGCACTTTCAGGATTTGATGAAAACTTTTTTATGTATTATGAGGACTCTGACTTATGCAGAAGAGCAGCAAAGGCTGGCATAGAACGGTTGCTTATCGACACACCTAAAATAGTCCATTTGGAAGGACGAAGTTCAAAGGTTAAAGCAGCGAAATTGAAAATTATGGAAAAAAGTTTTTTTTATTACTACAAAAAATGGGAAAATGAAAGCGGTGTAAATTTGCTGTTTTTTTATCTTTTCATTTTTCTGCGTTTTTTTTCGTTTCAGTTTTCTCTAAAAGAAAAGATTGATATGACAAAAAATTCATTGCTCTTAATAAAACAATTTTTTCTCAATAAATAGGAGGCAAAAATGATTCCCAAAACTATTCATTATGTTTGGCTGGGCGATAACAAAAAGCCACATCTTGTAAAAAAATGCATTGCATCGTGGAAAAAGGTTATGCCTGATTTTCAGTTGCTGTGCTGGAATGAAGAAAACTCTCCTGTTGATGTTCCATTTGTCAAGGAAGCGATTTCTGTTGGGAAGTATGCTTTTCCGGCTGATTATATACGATTATACGCTCTGTATAATAGGGGGGGGGTATATATGGATACAGATGTATTCGCGCGAAAAAGTTTTAATGATTTTTGCAGCAATTCTTTTTTTACGGGCATTGAATTTAACGAGGAAAAATTTACAAGGCTTGCACAAGAAAGTTACTTAAATTCTGACGGCACGAAAAAGATGGGGGACCAGATAATTCAAGGTCTTACTGTGCAGTCGGCAATAATCGGTTCTGAAAAAGAAAACAAAATAATCAAGGATTGTATGGAATATTATGAGAGCAATCACTTCATTCTTGAGGATGGTTCATACAACTATAAATTTTTGGCTCCGGATTTGATAGCAAGAGTATTGGAAAAATATGGCTTTAGATATAAAAATGAATTTCAAAATTTGAGCGAGGATGGGGCGGTCGTTTATCCGACTAGATATTTTGCGAGCGGCGTAAACTTTCAGAATGACGAAAACTATGCGGTTCATTGCTACACATCAAGTTGGCAAGATGCTTCACTGCTAGGAAAAATGATACGCAAAGGAAAATACCTTATAAAAGGTCTAAAATTAAAATGAAATCAATCCTATTCATCACCGCGTTTCCCCCGAATTCAAAAACGGCGGGGCAGAATTACACAAAGCTTCTTCTCGAAGACCTTGCTCGACACGGTTATAGCGTTGATTTGCTTTACTTTGCATTCCCTAATCATACTCTGGAAGTCGGGGAGGGTGTGAAAGTTTTGAAGGAATTCTTTCCGTCCAAGAAGAACATATTGTTTCATCCATTTCTATATCCGCTTTTTTCAAAGCGATATGACAAAGAGGTTTTGCACTATATAAATTCCATCGCCTCGAACTATGATATTCTCTATTTTGATTTTTCGCAGGTTCACATTTACTCGAAATTTATAACGCATCCTTTCAAGATTTTAATGTGCCATGATGTGATTTATCAGAAGACAAAAAGGCAGTTCCCGATTTTTCTTTTGTGGGAAAAACACACAGAACGGTCGATTTTGAAGTCTGCAAAGATGATTTTGACTTTTAGCCAAAAGGATTCCGATTTGATAAGAGTAGTGTATGGCTTGAAGGCGCTGCCAGTAAATTTTTATCTCAAGGATTCGATTCTTGAAAAACTGCCAGAAACAGAGAGAAACGCCTTTTGTTTTTATGGGGCGTGGAACAGAAAAGAGAATTATGAGGCTTTGCTTTGGTTTATAAAAAATGTGCTGCCTAAAGTTTCAAGGGAATTACAATTCAAGGTGATTGGCGGCGGAATGAATGAAAAAGTACAGAAGAAAATCTCATTGATGAATAATTTTGAATATATGGGCTTTATCGATAATCCAATTTCAGAGATTGCAAACTGTCAGGCTCTGATTGCACCACTTTTGCATGGCGCTGGTGTTAAGGTCAAGGTTATTGATGCCCTTTCAAGCGGAACAAAAGTTATTGGCACGGAAATTGCGTTTGAGGGGATAAGCGACAATAAAAACTATCCTTTGTTCATTCGCTGTCAAACAAGGAATGATTTTGTCGCTGTGCTGAATAATTGGCACACTGATTTTTCTGAAAGAAAATTACACGCAGCAAAGGAATTTTTTTGTAGGTATGACAAGAATCATTTGCTTGAGTTGCTAGAAAAAACTATCTCGGAGGCTTCCTCATGCTAACCGCATCCCTCGTCCTCTACAAAACCCCTCGCCCGCAAATAGAAACGCTCCTTTCAAGCGTCCTGCCGTCATGCGTGGAAAAACTGATTGTTGTGGACAATTCACCCGACGACCGATGGCGGGAGCTTGAGGAACGCTCGGAAAAAATCCGCTACATACACAACGAGAACCTCGGTTACGGCGGCTCGCACAATTTGGCGATGCACCTTGCGATTGAAATGGACGCGGAATATCATGTTGTCCTGAATCCCGACATACGCTTTGAGCCGAGCGTTCTTGCGACGCTGGAAGAATTTATGAACAACAATCCCGGCGCGGTGTATGTTTTGCCGAGAGTCGTCTATCCGAACGGGGACTTGCAATATCTGTGCAAGCTGCTTCCCACTCCAGCCGACCTCATCTTTCGCCGATTCGTTCCGTCAGTTGGCTTTTTGAAAAAATGGAAGGAAAAGAAAGACGCCCGCTACTGCCTCAAAAGTTCTGGCTACGACCTCATAATGAATCCGCCGTGCCTTTCGGGGTGCTTTATGTTTATGCGGCTTTCGGCGATTTCAAAGAACGACATTTTTTTTGACGACCGATTTTTCATGTATTTCGAGGACTTCGACTTGATTCGTCGCCTGCACAAGGTTGGAAAAACACTGTTCTATCCCGATGTGGAGATTATCCACGACCACGCCGCCGAAAGCTACAAGAATAAGAAGATGCTTATGGCGCATATCAGAAGCGCGGTGCGGTATTTCCACAAGTGGGGCTGGATTTTCGACAAAGAGCGGAAGACTTGGAATAGGGAGATTTTGGAAGCGCTCCAAGATAGGCAAGAGATTTAGAGCGCTATAGATGGGGGCTGGGAGCTGTCTCTGCCTTTTATTGATTTTCTTGAACAAATTGCATAAAGCGTGCTATGGTGAAATATGAGGTGAACGCTCACGGCTTCAGCACGAAAAATTATAGTGATAGGAAAAATGTAAAAATTTTGTAAATCAAAGCAAAATTAAAGGAGCGCGAGGGGGCGGAAGATGCATTGTTTGAGCATTTTTATTCCAAGACTTCCGCCGTCAGTTTTTGTCTGCAACAAAAACTGACGAGCAAGTACTGTAAAAACTCGACAGTGAGGGCTTAAAACACCCCTGCCGCAGGCAGCGGAGTGGCGGAAGATATATTATTCGCTCGTTCCTATTCATTGTCTTCCGCCTTCAGTTTTTGCCTACAGCAAAAACTGACTAGCACATTTTGATAGCGTAGCATCGTGGAGCGACACCCCAACTGATAACAACTTGGCAAAAGAATTGTAAATTTTAGTTGGGGTCGCAGTTTTGCTTGCAAAACTGTTTAGCGTAGCGTTGCGAACTTGTTCGCCCCTTATCGAGGCTTTGTATGGACTTGCCCGGAAGCGGATTTTATTTTGTTTTTTTCAACAATTTCTATATTCTCTATGAATATAATTTTTCGTGCTGAAGCCGTGGGTGAACGCTTTTTCATTATTGATTTCCCGCTCCTTTAGGTGTATATTTATTGTAGTTGCGGAATTTTAAGCACTATTTTTTATAGGAAGGGAGAGTGTGTATGTCTGATGTTACATTTGATGAATTTTTAGCGCAAGTTGACAATTTCTCGTATGAGCAAAAAAAAT
>X363_Desmarests_Spiny_Pocket_Mouse__coassemble_575_pt1 | contig 20944 bp, 21 predicted proteins | sample X363_Desmarests_Spiny_Pocket_Mouse__metabat2_high_PE_007 | metagenome-assembled genome bin X363_Desmarests_Spiny_Pocket_Mouse | reverse complement strand
TGGGTAGGCGGATTTTTGGAGAGGGAATCTTGTGAATTAATTCCTGCAGCAATCCAAACGGACACAAAAACGCGCACACGGTGCGACCAAGCAACACTCCAATTGCAAGAATGATTCCCATCGCATAAAAACTGAATGAAAACTGAAACGAGCCGCCCACCGCCTGCATCGCGCCGATGGGGCAGGAAAAAATCGCCGCTGGACAGGAATAGCAGTTTAATCCTGGAGCGCAGAAATTCTTCCATTTTCCAGTGTAGATTTTTCCTGAGAAAAAATTCTGCACCCGCGGATTGCAAAAACCAAACGCCGCGATTTGTATGAGTTTTCGCTTTACGGAAAGCACTTTTATTTTGGAAAGGATTTTAGAAAAGATAGACACGACTTTCTCCCTTTTTATTCTTGCAGCACACGCAGAATCAAAAATTGAACTACCCTAACCCGATGCATTCCATGCAGATTCGCACGGCTTTTTGGAGAACGACTGCGACTTCACCACGCGCAACGCCAATAATAATGAACACCACCGATACAAGAAATAATGAGATTGAAAGAAAAATTCGTTTCATACAATAACTCACATATATTAGTATCTTTATGAAATGCAATTCATAATCACACTGACCATTGTTTCTTTTTCCTCTGGTTTTGATTCGGCAATCATAATTGTAAGTGCGACAAGTGTGTGATCGTCTATCAATTTTTGCCATCTTGAAAAAGAATTCCATTGCGGTCAAGAAAATGCAAAAATATTGTCGCTGCAATTCGTTTGTTACCCCGCTGTGAATTGACACGATAACCAACAGAAAGAATTACATCGCGGTCAAACAATTTTGCCATCTGCTGACGATTCAACCACACCGTCTCCTTTTCAGGCGAAATCGGCACTTCAAGAGAAACCTCACCATCACTGAACAAAACAATTTCATTTTTCGACGACATTTTGAATTCGTCTTGGATTCCATTTGTGTTCGTGGAGTCGTCTCTATTTTTTCGCAAGATAATCCTCGACCGCCTTCTTGTATTTCGCCACTTGCGCCCCCACAATCATTTCGCCCACGATGCCACCATTTTTGTCAACAAGAAATGTCGTTGGAACAAACTGAATTCCGTTTAAAAGCGTTGAAAGGCTTTCGTCCGCCACAATGTTCGTGAAAGTCGCGCCCGCCCTCTTGAGAATTGCCTTTGCGTTTGAAACGCCTCGCTTATCGCCTGAAGAAGTCACGTCGCACACAATCCCGATAATCTGCACATTCTTCGGCATGGACTTTTGCCATGCGGCAAGTTCTGGCATTTCGCGGATGCACGGCGGACAAAATGTCCCCCACACATTCACAACCGTCACATCGGCATTGGAAAAAATCTCGTCTGTAATTTTATTTCCGTCAAGGTCGGCAGAGGAAAAGGCAACATTTTGAGCGAACACCGCCATTCCTACGAACAGCAATGTGATTGAAAGAAGAATTTGTTTCATAATGATATGGTATGATATATTGAAGAAAAATGCAAGGCGACTGATACCTTTTGAAATAGTTTAGACTTATGTTCAGCATTATTTCAAGATAAGTCAATTATTTGAAATAACATTATTTGAAATAACGAGTCTAAAATACCGCAAGTTGCTTCAAAGTTGAAATGCTGAAAGCAATTTTAATTTGTATATTGAATGTCACGCTCTCGTTTTTATGCCACACATAAGGGCATTTGTAAACGCTTCAATAGCTCGCGCCATGGTTTTTTCGATTCCTTGTAGCCTTACTAGATTTTTGCTCATCGAGATTTTCCTCTGGATAGATGGTATAATACAATTGAAGGAATTCCGTGTCATTCGCAGCATTCAGCAAGTCAAGAAGCCTTGTGCCATAATAATGATCGTTTTTAATATTTTGTATTTCCCTCGATATATATTTGTCATTTAATATTTTTCTTACCCCATAGCGAAAGTTATTTTCATAGAGCCATATGGGAGTTGGTTTGTTTTCTGTATTAAATTTTACATTCAAAAGATAATAAAAGTAGTCAAATAATTCTTCTTTGTGTGCAAGATTGTTTTCTGGTGAACCGCCATCACCAACAACAATATATTTAAAGACATCATTCCGTTCATTTTTAAAATCGACAGCACGATTTAATTTTTCTAAAATACTTTTTAAGTCATTCCATGAAAGTATATTTCGTATATTTTCACTTCCAAGAAGCTTCATCCAAGGTCTATTATTTTTTGGATCTTTAAGACTATATGAATGCGGATACTTCGTATGATTTTGTATCAAGAATTCTGAAACTTTTAAATAATCTTCATTTTTCGTATTGACCGCCCTATCTAACGCATAAGATAATGCTTGCGTTTTATCATTCAAATCCCTGCTTGAAATTCCGCTGTCAAGTAAAAATGACAATACTTCAAGTTTTTTTTCAAGAGGGCGTTCTGATTCTATTGTCCGCTGAAGTAAGTCAAAACCATTTTCCGTGTATGTTGAAAGACCAGAAAGATCACTCCCTAAATATCTCTTCTTGATATCTTCCAACTCTTCAATACCTTTTGTTTCGTCACAGACAACTTTATAGAATTCTTTACGCTTGTCAGCAAGGATCTCATCATCTATGATAAGCTCGCCTGTCCTACCGCTCTGTTCCCAATCCAAGCGGTTCTCATACATTTTCTGAAATAACTTTGAACTATACTGCCTTGTAAGAATTTTTGCAGTGACTTCTTCTTCGGAAAATGTTTGGAAATTCATTTTTTTGTACTCACCTCTTTCGTCCTTTATAGGTGTAGAAAGAGAGATTTCTGTTTTTGGCTGCTCAAGAAGATATTTGAAAACCTCAATATTGTGAATTTCAAATGCAGTATACAGCGGAAATGTATATTCGTTTGCACCTTCATTCAAAACTTGTTTTGACTTGTCACATTCCAACAATAGTTTAACAAGCTCCACTTTTCCGCCGATGATTGCAAGATGGAACGGGGTGTAACCATTGTTGTTTTTTTCAAGCGACATTCTCTGCCATATATCTTCCCCACCAAATGTCGGATGTTTTTCAATAAAATTTTGGGCAGTCACTGGACTTTTCGACTTCGCAAGTTTGTGCAAGATATTCTCACCATTTCTGTCCTTGATAATTTCAATAATCTTTTTGAACGAGTTGTTAGGTGACATATACTCTCGTGCAAATTGCGCTTTCTTTTCTATAAGATACTCAAGTATCTCTCCGTTTCCTTTATATGCGGCACAAAATAGTGCGGTATATCCATAGAGAGAAACTTTGTTTACATTCACGGTATTTGGAAACGGAAAAAACAAAAAAGAGTTGTGCCACTCGCACAACAGGCGTACCATCGGCATGTCGGAATTCCAACAGGCATACATAAGTGCACTTTGTCCAAGGCAGTCATATACCTGTGGTTTCGCCTTATGCTCCAAGCATTTACGCGCTGTCTGCCAGTCGCTGTTTTTTACCGCCATAAGTAGTTTAGCATTCCATTCATTTTTTGCAAATTGTGGTGCAACAGAAAAATCATTCTGCGCAATATATGTTGTCTGACAACCAAAAAAAAGCAAGGATGCTACTACAAAAAGCAATACCACCTTAGAATTCAATCGTTTCATGTATATCGGTTTCCTCTGTTTTATATACACCATCTTTCCATAAAATAACAAAACAAGCGCGGCGGTTTTTATAGTTCTCTGATTTGTCTTCAGGTGAAACAATCCATTCAAGCCCACCGCATCCGAGTGCTGAAAGTACTTCGCGTGGAATTCCTTTCAGCACCAACACCTCGGCAACATATTCTGCGCGTCGTTGTGAAAGCGGGACAAGGTCAGTTTCATTTTCATGTAGCAAAACAGACATATTGTCCACATCTGATATTGGGTTTGCAAAAGCATAAATTTGAATTTCTGAAATTGCTTCCCCAAACTCATGATATATTTCCACAATTTCATCAAGCGTTCGTGTGTTTTTTCCATATAATTCCCTGTCTCCAAGAAAGCCTTCACGCCCTGGTGGAAATATGATGTCCGAAACGGCAGGTTGCGTTCCTTCATCTTTCCTGAAACCTTGAAGATTTATGCCACTCGAAAATGCTACGCATTCAGAAACGCCATTCTCAAATAAAAGCATTGCAGTTTTCTTTCCTATACCAGAAAAATTATGTTCCGCTGAATCATATACGGCGCAAATTGTTTCCCCATCCTCAAAGCCATTTCCAACAGCAATTTCTTCAGAAGTTCCATCTTCATCGCTCACAACAACTCTCCAGCCAAGCGTTTGTTCTCGGTCTGACAATGGTGTAAATGCAAATTCCGTGCAAACGGCAAGTTTGTTTTCCAAAAGCCGTGGGGAAGATTCCTTTATATAAAAAGAAACAGCAGGAAAATTTTCACGCAAAATCGATGTAGCAACGAACAATGGAAGCACTTCCGCATCATTATCAAGCGAAACAAAAACACGATATAATCCAACTTCCTCAAGTCGGTTAGGCACTTCTACAGAAATGATTTCATGTGCTAGGTCGATATTAGCCTTTCTATCATATACCTTGCCTGTCTCAGAAAAAAACATAAGTTTTACTTCATGCTGTGCATTCTTTTCCTTAATGATTTTTGCCGATGATGAATCAGTTACACGACATTCCACAGTTTCGCCCGCTTTTAGAACAACGCCATCATACGCCGCTTTTATAGACGAGGCGACCGCATTTTGAAACAAAAGTGCATCACTTACAGCTATTTCATCGATGGGTGGGATGTTAACAAGGAGTTGAACAACTTTCTGTTCTTTATTTCCAACTTCATCATACGCTACCGCCTTTACAGATGAAAACGCTGGAGCATTAAAACACACAGGAACAAGGCTGTTCTTTTTATTTGCATTAAAGTTTCCTGTTTCAAGCACATCTAGAGAATCGCCTTGTGTAAAAAATGGAGTATCGCATCCTTCAAGAAAAAACTGCCAAAAACAGGCAACGCTTTCATCTCCTTCTGCTGGAAAAGATGCGTCTGTGGAATATGCAAGAAACGAGTAAGAATGCGTTTCAAAGTTATCACAGACAGTTTTTACTACAAGTTCAAATTGGGGCTGACGAGTGTCAACAATAATCGTATATTGCTGAATATCTGCCGCAACGCTACCGTTTTCAGAGCCACTATTATTAATTAACTCAATTTGCAGGAAATATGTTCCGTCTGGCACATATTCCGCATTGCGTGCGCCTTCAAACAGAGGATTTGCCTTGCTATTAGCATCTGCATCAAAGAATGTGCCATCCCATATAAATTCAGGAATTTCAAGCTGGTATAGCGATTCTTCTGTTAAAAACAATTCAAATTGATTTTCAACGGCAGAATTGATATGATCTTGATAGACAATACTGCCGCTTTCTGGATTGTCATAGTGTATGCAAAAGTTCACATCAGTATATAAAACTCCATTTCGAGGAGATATTTTTGTCTTGTACAATGCTTTGCTGAACGAACAGGTGCGATGCTGCGCCCAAGGAGAATGTGGATTTATCTTTATGGGCGGAAGCCTCAGAATTTCTTCTGGGTTGTAGTGAACGGGAAGCGACTGGGAAAAACTCGCCGCCATGCACAAGGCAATGACGGCTAAAAACAATCTCTTTTTCATAATAAACAATATAAATAACTAACGGCTTTGTGGCGGCTCAAGAAGTCGTTTTACCCTATCGCTCTTTGCCAATTCAAGCGCAGTCAGTCCTTCTTCATTTCTGTAGTTCTTGTCAATATTCAGCAGATTCTTCAAAAGCATCGCCGTCATTTGGAAGTCATCATTAAGCACCGCCTGCTGAAGAATATTGTTTCCACCTTCATACATAAATGTTGTCCGAGCGCCTTTTTGAATTAACTGCTTTGCGGTTGATACATCTCGCTTCATCACCGCTATTGAAAGCGCAGTGTTTCCAGCGGTGTCACGAGCGTTTATATTCGGGGAATTTTGCATAACTGTTTTTGTGTGCATACCATCCTTGAGTGCCGCCATAAGCGGAGTTTGTCCATAATTGTTTGGCACATTTATCCATTGACGAGAAGCAAGCAGCAGCTCTTTAATTATGGAAGGATTTTCAAGCGTGAGCGCATACATCAATGGGCTGTTGCCACATTCATCCTTTTCTTCAAGCGCAGACTTTTTATTCTGTTTAATAATTTCGTGAACATGAGTAAAGTCCTGCGACAGGACAGCAAGAATGAGAGGGCATCCATCGTGATTGCCGAAAATGATTTCATAATTACGCGGATCGAGCTCCACATCAAGTGTAGACTGACTAGCAGGAGCGATATATACTTGATTAGGATACTTCTGACCGAGTGTAGGCTCGCTTTTTACCGTAGGTGTAGAAATTTTTGATTCTTCCAAATAGTCAAGGTATGTCTTTCCTTGTCTATCACGCACAGTCCCATCTGCGCCGTAATCACGCAACAAGGAGACAAGCGTAGTATCTTTTCGGATTGCAGCAAGAATCAATGCAGTCTGTCCATCTCTATTCGTTAGGTTAATATCACAATTCGTATCTCGCAAAAGAATTCGCACAAGCCGCGCATTTCCAGACTGCACGGCAAGATGAAGCGCAGAGCATCCGTCATGGTTTTTTGTATCTGCCTCAATATCCGAAGAAGCCACAAGCGAAAGAATCTTCTCTGTTCCATTGAGAACAGCAAGGTGCAACGCTGTGTTTCCATCCTTATTTGTGGCATCAATGTAGCGAGCAGGCTTTTCATAGTAAATGTCTTTTTCAAGTTCAGATTCTACTGCGCTTGCCCGATTCGCTCTCACATACTGCATAAGCAGCGTGTTTCCGTCTGCATCAAATTCCATTTTCTCAGCAATAACTTCAAATACTGTCTCCTCTTGCTTTGGCGTGGAAGCACAACCTACAAGCAAGAGCGATACAAAAGCCATAAGCGAAAGGTGCAACTTCATCTTTTTCATATCTGTCTCCAAAAATACAGGTTTCAATACACTAGTTCATATATTTGTCAAAAATGTCTTGATATAAATCTTCGCTATGATTCGCCCGCATAATTTCAATTGCATTCTTACCACCACGACCACTCTTGCGGAGCTTCTGCCAGTCGCCTTTATAATTGTCAATCAGAAACTCAACGATTGCTGGATTCCATTCCTCATCAATGGCGATACAAAGCATAGGTTCTCCAGTTTCATCTTGAAAAGAAGCAAGCGTCTTATCATTACGAGTGATTGTTTTCAGACAATTTAAAAGGTCTCGTTCGGAAGAGGCTCCCATTCTGATAAGTCTAAAAATTCCATTGTCTCCACCGTAGTTTTTAGGCATAGCCATTGAACTCATTTTAAATCCAGGAACAGAAAGAAATGCATTCAGCACTTCCCATGCGACATGGTTCTGCTGACTTTCCGTCTGATACAGAAATAATGCAAGTGGTGTAAATCCATCGTTGTTTAAAATATTGCAGCATTCTGCGGCAATAGGTCTTGCCATAAGCCGTTTGAAAATGACTACATTAGCCCCGCCTTTCACACACCAATGGACAGGAGTGTTTCCAGTCCTGTCCTGAGATTTAAACAAATTATCAGAACCTGAAATTTGAAGAATTTCATTAACAACATCTACACCTGCCGTTGCTTGTCCAGACAAGAAACTTCCTCCTGTAACTGCATAATCAAGAGCATTTCTTCCGTCCAAATCTCTGTATGTTAAATTTATATTCTGATTATTATTCTTGGCTGCACGAATTATTGTCCTTATCATATCTCCACCATTTCCACCGCCGTTTGTAATCGCATAAATAATGGGAACGGTATTTTTGAATGGAGCATTTACATTCGCACCGTGGTTCACAAGCAATTCAATCATCTCGGAATCGTTATTGCGTATCGCAATGAACAGAGGTGGTTCAACCCCAAAATCTGCATTCACATCTGCATTTCCATCAGAAAGCAATGCATCTGCAATTATCTTGTCCTGATTTTCCACCGCGAGTTGGAACGCCGTCATCGACTTTCCACCCTGCTTGAACAGTTGGTTCGCGTTGGCATAAATGTAGTTATTAACTCGCCGTAAGTCCTTTGCCTCTACCGCATTGAACAGCTGGGATTCATCCACAGCAAACAAGGCAGCGCAAGACACAAGCAGCCCTCCAACCAAAGTGATTAGTTTTTTCATTTTTTGCTCCTCATTTTAGTTAAAATGTGCAACATACATCTGTCACGGATTTTAACTATATACAATTTATTTTCTCCCATACGGGAAAATTACAAGCTTTGCAGAATTATCCGCAAAGCCTATTTTCAGTTCGTTTAAGTGAACCTATTTTTATCGAAATATATTTTTAAAGTGAGCGGAAAAATGCTACTACTCACTTTAAATCCTGTCGCTACTTGGAATTTTTGTATGTCAGTTTGTTGTCTTAGGCAATTTAGAATACAGCGTGTCTATGAAGTTAGAAACTGCCGACCTTATACGTTCTATATCATTTACAACAGACTGACTATTGTCCAAAATTAAATAGATTGTAATCAGAATCGCTGCCACTACCACTATCAGAACAACTGCATAAAAGCACAAGCGCGTATAGAGCAAGAAGGGCGCACAGTGCAAAACATACTCTTTTCAACATAAAAAACCACCTTAAAAAATTATCTTCCCCCATACAGAAGAAGCCCACATCCCTCGCGACTCTCGCTCAAGGGATGTGTTGAGAAAATTATGTCTCTTTCTTTTACCTTGACCTATCACCCACACACATGATTTTTAGGTGATTTTGAATTTTCTTTGCGTCTCACCAGTTCAGGTGACTTCGCCGTGTACGAGTTTGTAGAGCGCAAACTTTGACTTGACATTGCATTTTTCAAAGATGTGCTTGATGTGAGTTGCCGTGGTGTTCACGCTTATGTGCAATTCTGAAGAAATTGCCTTTGTGCTGTTTTCGTTGGAGCAAAGCATCTGAGCCACTTCGATTTCTCGAGGAGTGAGCCCATATTGTGCAAGAATTTTTTCTATGCTTTGCGGAGCGGAGCCTTCTCTGATGGCGTTTTCCTGCGGGATTTCCTTTGCACCTTCGACCACAATTTCTTTGCATGCGGGATTTTGAGTTGCAACACGATAGGAGACTCTTCGCGCGATAATGAAAAGGTACAGAATGTTCACAATCAAAAAATTTATGTCGTAGGAAAAATAATAGTCGTTGTCCATAATCGCGCTCAAGAAAAAATAGTCCTTCGACTTTCTTACCAAATGGAAGCCTTGGCGGAAAATCAGAAAAACATAGAAAACGCACCACGGAATCAAAATTGAAAAATCCGCCTTGCGCTTTTTTGTGCCGAGCACGATGACCACGATTTCAAAAAACAGCCCCGCAATCAAAACACAAATTGAAAGCCTGTACACAAAGTCAAAGTTCGGGGATATTGAGAACATAATTGCAAAAAGAATCGCGCATCCGATGAACATGGAATTGATTTGCTTTCTTATGGAAGTTTGCGTTTCCAAATTCAAGCATCTGAACGCAAGCAAAAGGATTGTCACGAAACCGAATGTCGCGACAATATAGGATAAGTGCAGGAAGAACCCCGTCCTTGAAAGCTTGTTCCAAAGAAGCGCAGGTCCAATTCCTTTCATGCAAAGTTGATATATAAAAAAGAAAATGGTGACAGCGAAAATGAACGGCGCGTTTTTCGACCTGCGGAAAATCCACAGCAAGATTTGCGCGCAAATTGAGACAAGGAAAATCGCGACTGACATTCCGTGAAAAAGATTGAATTTCATCGTCTGAAAAAAATAGTCGCTTTGGGAAAAAAGCCTGAAAGAGAGCGCAGCGGTGTCGGAATTTTTTATCCGCAGAAGAATCGCGCTTTGTCGCGCGGGGATTTCCAAAGCGCATCGAAGCCCTTGAATTTTTTTTTGGTGGTTCGGCACGGTTTTCCCCGTTTGGTCGCACAAAGTCCACTCATTGCCGTTCAAGATATAAAGTTGCGCCTCATCAACAAGTTCCGGCCCCAAGTCAAGTACGAGCGTTTCTTCCGCGCCTGAGATTTCAAGTGCGCACCACAGATATGCATCGCAATTTCCCACAAAGCGATTTGAATCCAGTTTTGCAAAATCAAAAGAAGCATCTGCATCGCTTTTAATGTACGGGGGGGGGGTATAAAATTTTGACTTCGCGATGGAACCATTTTTTACCTGTATATAATTCGTACATCCAGTAAATGCAAAAATAATGAGTGTGCCAATCAATCCTTTCTTAAGCATACCCTATTTTATGTGACATCTCAAAAAAAATAAATCACTTGTCCAAATGTTTTTTATCACCTATTTGGGTGACAAGACTGGCTGTGTAGGCTTTGCATGGAGGATTGAGGCAAATCCTCTTGTGAATAAAACCACAAATGCAATAGTGTGTGCAATCCATGTGACAAACCAACTCAAGGGATAACTAAAGAAAATCGTGTTTAATGAATGATACGCAGGAATCTGAAAGAGCGCCAATATCCAAAGGACTCGCAGTCCGCACGCCCCCACAAGCGTTGTGATCATCGGAAGCAGGCTATGCCCTATTCCGCGCACTGCATTTCCCATGCAATCCATCATTCCGCATAAGGCGTATGTTGAACAAACGAATTTCAAGCGCAACATTCCTGCCTGTATCACTTCCTCGTTCGATGAAAAAATAGAAAGCAGCGAATGGGAAAAAAGAACGACCGCTCCTCCCAAAACAAGCCCCACCACTAACACAATGCATTGAGAAATGAAAACCGCGCTCTTGATTCTCGCCTTGTTTCCGCTCCCCAAATTCTGACTGCAAAATGTGAGCGTTCCTTGCGAAAATCCGTTCATAGAGGTATATACGAATCCTTCTATATTGATTCCCGCCGAATTTCCCGCAATCACAATGCTTCCAAATGTATTGACAGTCGATTGAATGATGACATTGGAAAATGAAAACATCATTCCTTGAAACCCCGCAGGAACACCGATTTTTAAGATTCGTATAAAAATATCGCGATTCAGTGAAAGCTTCTTCAAAGACAGGTGGAAATCATCGCTCTCTGTGGCGAGTATTCTTAAAATCAAAACCGCCGCAATACATTGGGAAATAACGGTAGCAACGGCCACCCCTGCCACATCCATTTTTAATGCAATCACGAAAAACAAATTCAAAATGACATTTATAATCCCTGTCAAAAAGAGAATGACCAACGGTCTTTGAGTGTCGCCTTTTGAACGAAGAAGCGCGCTCCCAAAATTATAAATCATCGTGGCGGTGATTCCTCCAAAATAAATCTTGAGATACAATGCTGCAAGATTTAAAACCTCTTCTGGGGCTTGCATTGCACGGAGAATGAACTTCGCTCCAAAAACACCGACAATGGAAAGCAGCACGCCTGAATATATGCTCAATAGTATCGCCGTGTGAACGGTATGGCTTATATTTTTCTTATGGTTTGCTCCAAAGTAATTCGCTGCCACAACATTCGTGCCTATTGACAAACCAACAAAAAGATTTGTGAGCAAATTTATGAGCGAACTCGTAGAGCCAACCGCCGCAAGAGAATTCTCCCCTGCAAAACGTCCGACCACAATGACATCCGCCGCGTTAAAGAAAAGCTGCAGAACGCTTGAAAGCACTAACGGAACTGAAAAGGCCACCAGCTTTGGGAATATAGCCCCTTCCGTCATATTGATTTCTCTAGTTTTCATACCATGCCGCCGAGGTTTGATCTGCCAATTGAAGCAGAACCACCAACGGATTTTGTAAAAAGTTAGAATAGTTCATCCGCTCCATATCTGTTAAATCCGAGAATCCCATATGACGACTAATCGCTTCAAGCACGCATCGATTTTTTATATAGGACGGCATAATCTCAAGCAAAATCAAAACAGATTCATTGCCGTGCCCCAAATTGCGGAGGTCTTCACGCGTTTTATAATAGGATTTCTTCACCCAATTGCCAAAAATATCCTTTGTATTCCGAAAATTGACCTCATAGCTTCCCGCCTTGCAAAAGTCATGCGCCAAAGCGGCGATAAATATGTCGGAGACTGCAATATTATATCTATCCGCCATCTTTGAAGTGAAAAAGTCCGTCAAAACCACACGGGCAAATTTCAACGCCTGATAAATCACCTGCAAAGAATGGACACACAGTCCGCTTTCAAAATTTCCGTGAAATCTCGTTGAGGCGGGCGATTTAAAGAAGTCGTGGCTATCCATCCAGTCTAAAAGCGAAAGTTTTTCCACTTCATCATGAATACAGAAATCAGCCATTTCTTGTATGGTAGATTTCACCCTGCCCACATCAAATCCTTCATTGTCAATCGGACAGTTTTTACGATATATCTCCAAAAGACTCTCGACATCTGAAAACAACGACTCCATTTCTTCCTGTGTCATAGTTTGTTCCTTTTTCCTTCTCTTGATTTTCTCATTTTATACAAGTTTTGCGCAAAGCCGAGCAGTGCGATGTAGCAAAACTTGAAGGCGAGGTCAATAAATCTCGCTTTAAACGACTAATGTAGCCTCGCCTATAGATATGCTATAAATTCCTTGAGGCTATGATTTTGCACCTTCGATGCCATAAGCTCTCCAAATGTATAATAGCGTTTTCCCATATACCGCTCGCCAAAGCACATATACGGTTTGCCATCAGCGTCCGAGCCATATGTCAAATTATAAAACACGCCCTTGTATTCAAATTCATATTCCTTTTTCACATCAAGCATAAACTTGAACTCTTCTATCGTCATGGTTTTATTCTAGCAAATTGCGTGGTATTATAGAAGTAGGTGGGGTTGACTGCTAGCCCGTGGCGTAAACACCCTATTGTGTTTTAAATATAAATTTATTATAATAAAAAATGCTATCATTTGAGACTCTTTCAAAAACAAATGTTTTGTGGGAGCGCCTCGTCAAGAAATGTAGGTAAGACAAAGGATTAACTGCCATTTCTTGCAAATACATCTAGGGTAGTTTTTTCAAAATTGCAATTTTGGAAAAACCTCGTTTTAAAAAGTGGGTTCACCCCAAAAGGATTTGAATAAAATGCTAAAAAGAAAAATACATATTTTGGTTTCTGCAACCGCCATCTCCACACTTTTGTTTTCATGCGCATCCACCCCTAAGGCTGGAGTTGATGAAGCTCAAATTGAAATAGAAGATGAGTTTATCACAATAGAAGAAAAATCCACAAAAGAGGCTCGCTCCATACAGGTGCAGGATACCTCGAACCAATTGGAAACTTCCTTCAAAGAATATCTTAATGAAATTGATATAAAAGTTGTTTCAAAGCCAAAAAAAGTTGTCTACTCAAAAACCTCTTTCAAAGAACCCTATATCGTTCAAGTCACAGATTCAAAAGGACCTGTAGCAGATATGGACATCACTGTTTCTTGGCCGACCGCAAGAAATGACGATGCAATCACATACAGCACAACACAGTTAAAAACGGATGCAAACGGTCGAATCTCGTTCAAACCAGAAGCCTCCCAAATCGCCGTAAAGGATACCATTTCATTCTACCCCACTCCCGTCAGTTCGTCTTCAAGCGTAGCACAAGCAGCCTATGCAGCGGGTGTGCAATCCGACTATGTGGTGAAATCGTCATACACAACATATCCAGGCGGAATCATATTTGTATATGACTTCAATGAAAACGGAAGACCTGTTCAAAACAACTTTGCTATGCTTCAAAATCTAAGAAACCAAGGTATTAACGCAGGAAACGCTCCTATCAGCGATGCATCCTATCTTTCAAAGCCTGTCTCGACCATATATAATGACTGCAAAGCAATGGTTGGAAACGAGGCGAAATTCCTTGTTTTCGGTTCATTTAAATATGCCGTGCCTCCAGAGGAAACTGATTCAGGTGTAACATGCACTTTGGTTGCGGAATTAACATGCCTCGATATGTCAAATGGCGAAACATTATATAAAACTTCTCTAGAAGAATCCGTCACAGATAAATCAAAATGGGATGCCGAGAAAAAATGCCGAGAATCGCTCGCAAAAAAAGCAGCGAATGCGATTATCTATGGAATGTAACAGCAAGGTCGAACTTTTACCAACAATAATTGGTGAAGAAACTAGTGTTCGCCCTAGAGCACTAGTTTTTGGTTTTTCACGCTTCGCTATCAAAACTGGCTAAAAAATATATACACAGAGAGGACAAAAATGATTTATACAGACACAAGAGATGCAAGTGTAAAAGAAAGTTTTAAAAACGCCGTTATGAACGGCATGAATTCGCAAACAGGAGGACTTTACATTCCAACAAGCTTTCCAAAACTTGAAAAATCGTTTATAAATAAAAATCCAGAGCCATCGTTCAGAGACATCGCCTTTAATATGGCGCGTCCGTATTGCGAAGGAGAAATTCCTGATGATGAATTGATGAAAATCATTCAGGATGCATACCCATTCTCGCCAAAGACCATTCCCCTTGACCGAACATCATATATGCTCGAGTTGTTCCACGGTCCGACTTGTGCATTCAAAGATTTTGGAGCACGATTTATGGCGCGCGTCATGTCGTATTTCAACAGAGCGGAGGGCTCTCCTCTTCATATTCTTGTAGCGACATCAGGGGATACGGGCAGTGCGGTTGGAAGCGCATTTCAAGGCGTCGAGGGGCTTGATGTTACCATCCTCTACCCTGCTGGAAAAATCAGCGAAATACAGGAAAAACAGCTTTCAACTTTCACAGGCAATGTGCGCGCCTTAAAAGTAAAAGGTACATTCGATGACTGCCAAAAGCTGGTGAAAACTGCATTCACAGACAAAGACTTGCGAAAATCGTTGCGCCTTTCCTCCGCAAACTCCATAAATATTTCTCGACTTCTTCCGCAAAGCTTCTACTATATGTTTTCTGCGCTCACAGTAAGAAATCGCGCTCCGTTAGACACAAAAATCGATGATCCGTCAATAATTGTTGTTGTGCCATCGGGCAATTTTGGCAATTTGACATCTGGTCTTATTGCGAGAGAAATGGGAGCACCGATTGCGGGTTTTGTTGCGGCGACAAACACAAACCGCACGATTCCCGACTGGATTGCGACAGGTGTATACACTCCTCGTCCTTCTGTTGAAACGTATGCGAATGCAATGGATGTGGGGGCACCGTCAAATTACGAGAGAATTCGCGCAATGTATTCAACTGAAGATGTGAAACATCTCTTTGCAACATATTGGTTGGACAATGACGGAATTAAAAATGCAATTGAGGACTGCAACAAGAAGACGGGATATATCATCGATCCCCATGGAGCAATTGGCTGGAAAGCATGGGATGACATCAGAAGCGGCGCATTAAAAGAGGCCGCAAACGGTGTCAAGCATGATTACAACAAACCAGGACTTTCGCCGAATGTTCCAGACTGGGCAGATGAAGTTATAAACAACAACGCGGTTGGAATCATCCTTGAAACTGCTCACGCCGCGAAGTTTGGACAAACAGTTTATGATGCAATTGGCAGAGAGCCTGCAATGCCCGAAAGGCTGCAAGAAGTTTTACTGAAACCTGATATGTCAATACCAATGGAAAATGACTACACCCAATTCAAGGATTGGCTTTGCGCAAATGTGTAAGCCCACCTGTGGTGGGCGGTGTTTTATTGGAAACCGTTAAAAAAATTGCGAAAGCAATTTTTAGGTTGTCCAAATAAAGCAGAAAGACAGTTTTTTTCAATATTTTACAAAAAAAAAACAGAAAAAAAACAGAAAACCTCTTGACCAAAAGTGCTCACTTTGATATAGTATCTATAGTTACTTGCGGTAGTCATATAACGGCTCATTATCTCAGCCTTCCAAGCTGATGACGAGGGTTCGACTCCCTTCTACCGCTCTACACAGTTCCTTATAATATAAAGACTTACAAAGGCAAAAACCGTCTGTAATAGCAGTTTGATAGCAAATTGCTTTTTGGAGAAGCGCAAAAAAAATGCGAATTACAGAACCGTATACACTATTTCTCCGAAAATTGCCAAGCGGAAAGCGAGAGTACTATTACCAGCACATGGGATTAAGAAAATTTCCGTTTTAGGAAGATTTGTTTCAAAGAATTTAAAAACGCCCCGACATCAAATTATAAATAGACATTTTTTTTCTGTTGCCGATTTTCAAGACTGTAATTAAAATCTTCGTACCTTGAATATCACAGACAATTCTCCAATCACCCATTCTGTATCGCCAAAGAGTAGAAAGGTGCCTTTTAGTGCCTTACCTCTGTAGTTCGAAAAGTCGCCGTAGTCGTCATAGCCATTTCTAGATACAATGTATCACACCTTAAAACCGCCACCTTTAAAGCGCTTCAATGGGGCAGTTGTTCTGCTTCGCCCAGCGTATAACCTCGTTCATTTTCCTTTGGTACCCCTTCACGCCACAACTTTGCAGCCACGACAAGTTGTCAAGGTCAATGCGGAATGACACAGCCTTTTTCGCGGGTCTCCAGTTTCTTGGTCTAAAATTTGAAAAGTCCGTAATTTCCGGGATGTCTGAAAAGTCAATGTTCTTGCGGAGTTCCTCAACTCTTTCACGAGAAAAATCGTTTACACCATTCTTCATATTTACGCTCCTCCTCTTTCGTTGTAATTCGCGCATTTATTATTCTTGTCCTTGATTTTCTTTCAGCAAAAGTGGAAATTATCACCGTAATTCCATTCATTCTGCCAATCCCCCTATATCTTTGCTCAACACTATCAGAGTGTTCAAAATAATACTCCTCCAAAAAGAATGGGTCATCAAAAATCGATAAAACCTCTTCAAAGCTAATTCCATGCTTCCTGATGTTTTCCTTTGCCTTCTCTGAATCCCACTCAAAATTGCCATGTACAATTGTGCTTCCCATTCCTTATCACCTATATTAAGCATACATTATGTATATACAATTTGTCAATATATTTTTCTTATTTTTATCCACATTACTCAACCCTGGTCAAAATCAAATCTTTCCTTGCTGCTAAGACATCATCAAGAAATCATTTACCCGACTTTGCCACCCCTTACCAAGCGAACGAAAGTGCGCCAAAAGCACCTTGTTAAACCAAATGGAAACCTGCTCTTTCATAGACTTATAAAATTCATCATGCATTCCAAGCGGCGGAAAATCTGAAAAATATTTGATTTCCGATATGTCAGAGAGGTCAATCTTATTATCAGGGTGTGCGTTTTTTTCGCATTCCTCAGTGGTAGCGAAGCGCAACGAACTTCGACCAACTGCCCTGGTGTATATAACTAGTGTTCGCCCGTGGTCAGCCCTCTTCTCTCGATTTATTCTCAAATTTTGTAATAAGCGGAAAATACATCATCTCAAGGTCTCCTGTTGGACCATTTCTTTGCTTTGCAACGATACACTTTGCATCTTGCGGAAGATGTCGTCCGTTCTCATCCTCCATAACCTTTCTATCTCTGTGCAAGAACAAAACGACATCTGCATCCTGTTCGATTGAACCTGAGCCACGAAGCTGCGCAAGATTTGGCTCCTGACCTTCTGCATCGCGAGCAACCTGGCAAAGCGCAACAATCGGTATGTCCAGCTCCCTTGCAAGCGCCTTTAAAGACTTTGAGATTTCAGACTGCGCTTCGTACACCGGCGCGCGAGGATTGTCAGTTGAAATAAGACCAATGTAGTCAATAAAAATAATCCGAACCCCATAATTCAACTTCATTCGGCGCGCCATCGCTCGCAAATCCAAAAGCTGCATATTCGGCGTGTCAACGATATAGAGTGGTGAGTTGTAGCATCGTCCTGCCGCATCCTGAAGCTTTTGCAACTCTGCAAGGCTTAAATAACCTGAACGAAATTTGGAGCTTTGCACCCGCGAAATTTGAGATAAAAGCCGAAATCCAATGGATTGGCACGACATCTCAAGGGAAAAGAATCCACACGGAATGTTTTTTTCAACGGCTATTGTCTGCATCATAGAAAGTGCAAAGGCGGTTTTTCCAATTGAAGGACGAGCACCAATGATAATAAGCTCAGAATTTTGAAATCCATTCGTCATTGTGTCAAGCTTTACGATACCCGAAGGCACTCCGCTTAACTCACCATTACGCTCCTTTATTTTTTCAATTCGTGCTATTGAATCGTTCACAATGTCAGACATGATGTGAACTTTTGTTGTGTCGTTGTTATAAGAAAGCGAAAAAATTTTCTTCTCGGACTCTTCAAGAAGATGTCTGCTGTCTTTTGTGGAATCAAACGAATCGGATTTCAGCTCCGCTGAAAGCTTTATCAAATCCCGCCGTGTCGAACAATCAATTATGATATCAATATAATAATCGATATTTGCAGAGGTCGGCACTTTATCTGTGAGCGACATAATGTAAACCGCTCCACCTGCCTTGTCGATTTTTCCCGCACGCTCCAATTCATTTATAAGCACAAGCGAATCGCCATGCACATTCTGCTTCACCAAAGAAGTCATCGCAGAATAGATAACTTGATTTTGAAATGAATAAAAATGTTCTGCTTTTAAAACAGTTATCACTTCGGAGAACGCCCCCCAATCCATCAAGAGCGCACCCAAAGCCGCCTGTTCCGCTTCAAGGTTATGCGGAGGGATGTTATCCTTCAGTTCACTTGCCATTTATCCACCTCAATTCACAATATATCAACAAGATATTCACAAAACACTTGTACCATTTAAAGATGACAAAGGCGACAACCCTAAAAAGGATTATCGCCTTTATCTATACTACTTTTCTATTTACCTGAATTTCAAGTTTTTGTAAAACATAAAAAACATTCTCCCAGTTGCAGTGAGAAAGGTCAAAACCATGCGCTCGCGCATTTCGCGCTGATTTCGACAAGGATTATCCATTCGCTGCTTTCGCAGCGAACGAAATCAGAGCGATTTTGCCTTTCTCCCTGCGCCTTCGCGAATGCTTTTATAGATTTTTCGAAAACTCGAAATTGAGCCTATAAGTATAAAACTCAAAATCAAGGCAATCTACGCTAACGCTATGCGTTTTCACCTGCTTCCGTGGCAGCAGCTTCGTTTGAAGCTTGTCCTGCAGTCTCTGGAGATTCATCCTTTTCCTCTGATTTTGCGTTATGCTTTTTTGAATCAGATTTTTTTACGCTTTCTTTTTCCTCTTCAACAACCTCTGCCTTGACAGCAAATGAAATTTCAGCAACCTGTGTTTCATACAGCTTAATCACAGCATGGTAGTTTCCAACAGCCTTAATCGCAAGCCCTTGAATTTCAATGCGTTTTCTTTCAATCTCAAAGCCATTTTTTGCAAGAGCGTCAGCCAAAACATTGGCGGTTACCGCTCCATACAATTTTCCCGTCGCGCTGGCTGGCATTGTAATTTCAATATTCGTAGATTCAAGTCTTTCCTTGAGGCTTCGGGCATTCTGTCGTTTAATCTCTTTTCTCGCTTCAATTTCAGCCCTCTTTTCCTCAAATAGAGCCGCAGTAACCTCGTTATACGGCACTACAAGTTTTCTTGGAAGAAGGAAATTTCGTGCATATCCTGCAGCAACATTTTTTACATCGCCTTCTTCTCCAAGGTGTTCAACATCAACATTAAGAATAACTTTCATTTTTCAAGCTCCTATTTCATTTTTTGCGGCGTCACCAGGAGTTGGATCGTCGCAAAGATTTTTAATTTTACTCAGCAACAAACGGAAGAAGACAAATTGCACGCGCTCGTTTTATTGCACCAGAGAGCTGTCTCTGGTGTTTTGCACAAGTTCCTGTAATTCTTCTTGGAAGAATCTTTCCACGCTCTGTCATAAACCTTCTCAATGTGTCAGGCTCTTTATAATCGATCCTCGCTTTGTTTGCGCAAAATCGACATACTTTTTTGCGTGGAAAGAACTTGTTTTTTGCAGAGCGTCCGCCATCACGACCGTCATCTTCTCGACCATCTGATTCTGTAGCAGAAACTTGCGCCCCCACTTTTTCCTCTAAATTTTCCATATCTTTTGATTCGTCAGACATAAATATCATCACTCCTAATTACTTCTACTCGTTTTAAAATGGAATATCCTCTGGGAAATCACCATTCGAGCCACCGAAATCACTTTCGTATCCTTGAGAAGGAGATGGAGACACATTCATTCTTGGTTGGAATCCACCTGACGCACCCCCAGTCTGCTGACTGCCATCAGTTCTTCCACCCAAAAGCTGAACATTATTCGCGACAATAGAAACTCGGCTGAATTTTTGTCCGTCTTTTTCCCATCTATCCTGCTTCAGGTAGCCGTCAACGCAAATCTGCTTGCCCTTTGTAAGATACGGCTTGAGATTTTCCGCTGTTTTTCCCCAAATTGTTACATCGAAGAAGTTCGCTTCTTCTTCCCATTTTTCACCATTTTTATGGCTTCGGTTCACAGCAATACTCACAGAGGCGCGCGCCTGACCGTTTCCAACATAGCCGAAGGAACGCTCATCAGCACCCACATCCTTTGTGAGCCTTCCTATTATCACAACGTGATTTACATCTGTAGCCATAATGTTACCTCTTGCGCTTTCCGCTTATTTTTTATCATCAAGCCTAACAAAAAGATAGCGCAAAAGATTTTGAGTAATCTTAAATGCACCGTTGATTTCAACAATTTTATTAGGATTTAGATTGAGGGTAAACAAAACAAAGCGTCCGCGCTTTTGCTTTGCAATTTCATAAGCGAGGTCGCGATCACCAAAAAGGTCTTCCTTTTCAATTTCCGCGCCAAATGATGCAAGGACATTGCGAACCGCTTCCCTGCCTTTTGAAGACTTTTCCTCGTCTAACGGGAAAATAGTCATAAGTTCATACTTTCTCATAGCTTCTCCTTATGGACATACGGAAACTCATACGAGTTCCAAGGGGTGTACTATAACCATATCAGAAATCAAACACTTGGTCAAGGACGAGCACGGACGAGCACAAAATGTTTTCACCAACAAACACTTGTCGAAGCTCGTCTCGCACTTTTTGCCTTGCAAAAAGTGAAAGATGCCTCT
>X363_Desmarests_Spiny_Pocket_Mouse__coassemble_517_pt1 | contig 22978 bp, 16 predicted proteins | sample X363_Desmarests_Spiny_Pocket_Mouse__metabat2_high_PE_007 | metagenome-assembled genome bin X363_Desmarests_Spiny_Pocket_Mouse | reverse complement strand
GTCCCGAATTGTAATTTGAAAACCTATTGACAAAAAACATAGGAGAATGTTTTTTATCGTTTTACAAAAACTCGAAATTAAGCTTAAAAACTATAATAAAAACTATTGAAAAATACCTCTTAAACGAGTATTTTTAACATATGGAAAATTGTGCTGACAAATACATTCAGACTCTTCTTCGCAAAGTGACTATTCCTTTCAGAGCCAGTGACTTTCACTTTTGGCTTTCAAACTTGGGAATTAAAGCAAGCATTGAAGAATGCAGGGAATTTCTTGATGAAGATGAAAATGTTTTTTTTCTTGCCAGCGATTTTTATGCAACGCGCGCCTGTCTGTTTACAAACCAGTATTTTAGCTTCAAACCAACTCGAAAGGAAATCGAACGAGGAGTTTTTATTGCGGGGGACAGATGCATTCCGTTCGTAGACTCAGAAATGCTTTCCTGCGATTTAAAGTTTATATACAACGGCAAGGCGCTTCCCAAAAAAGTCATTGACTATTCAAGCGATGACGCAATAGATTTGTTTTTGCTGTATGGAGAGGAATTTGCAACCCAATATATTGCCGCGGATCCTGCAAATGAAGCCATTGACCTTGTGGAGACAGACTTTCTTTTACCAGATAAAATAAAAATGACTGCATTCTCGCTCGAGCCAATCCTAAAAAAAGAGGGCTTTTCAGCGGGAGACAGGATATTGTGTCGTGTAAGCAATTGGAACGAAGGCATTGTGGAAGTCTGCAAAATTTTAAAAGCTGGCAATCCTTTCAAAAGCGACAAGCACACCATTGCACGGGAAAAATGGTATGAAAAACTTGAGAATTTCCTTGAGGACAGCTTTAAAACCATTGGACCGTGCTCAATGATAGAAGAGCAGCTCGCCCTTGTATTCGCGGCGCATAGCGATGATTTGTGCATAGAGGACTGTGGTGGAATTGAAGAATTCTTTCAACACTCAAAGAAAATCGGATTGGAGCTGTTCGGAGTGGAAACGCGCATTTGGCATAAAAACGAAGATGTACCCGCAATCGGCAACTGGAACAGAGAGGAAATCAAAAGCGCCTCAAAAGACTTCAAGACAAGCGAACCGATTTTTGAAAAGATCCCCCCATTTATTGAGGATGCGTATTTAATGGACTCGCTTTTTTACAAAAAAGACAATCTGCCAGAAATCATAGATGCGCTCTATCCCTATTTATATCGAGCCGACACCACTCTTAAGGACGATATGTTATTGCACTTGAAAACCAGACATGATATACTAAAGCAGAGTTACAACCGATTTGCAGACTATGAAATCAGTGCGACACGAAAAAAAGCGCTTGAGCTTTTCACGAATGTAAATGAAATTGTATGTGCAATAGATATGGATGGTCATAATCTTGCGGATTATCCGCAGCAGCCACTGGTGATTTTGTCGCAAATTTACGGACACATCATTCACATAATTGACAAAATGGAAAACGCCCCCACAGAAGTCGAAAATGAAATTGATGAAGTGGGGCTGTCCATAGAGGGTATGGAGTTAAATTTCAATGAAATCTATGCCCCTCTTCGACAAACAATAGATAGAAACATGAGAAATAGTTTTTCTGTTGTAAAAAACTGAGATGAAACAAGGTTGTAATAAAGAGGTCAAAAAAAAATGAACACTATAATTTCAAAACTCATCAAAAAAGGCGGCGTTTTCTGCGATGTTGAAGGAAACACCACTGAAGAAATTTACAAAAACATACTGAACATGATGGAGCTGCCCGAATCATTTGATTCCAATGGAATTTACGATGCCTTGTGCGCTCGTGAAAAAATCATGAGTACGGCAGTAGGAAATGGCATTGCAATCCCCCACTCTCGAAATCCAATAATAAAAGATTCTGATGACCAAAGAATCTGCATCGCCTATCTAAAAAATCCCATAGATATGAAAGCCCCTGATGGAATAAAAGTTCACACTATGTTCGTTGTGCTCACTCAAAACACACAGGACCACCGAAATGTTTTATCGGCATTGGCGACTCTTTTTATGAATGTGTCTTTTAGAAGGCTTCTTGAATCAAAGGGGGATGAAGAGCGCATTTTAAATGCAATCCAAGAAATAGAATTAAATGGTTAATAAAGCAAGAGACATCTTAACTTTTTATAGGAAATAAAAATGAACGAAAATGAAATTAAAGCCATCGCAACGTCAATCAGAAGTCTTTCCATGGACGCGATTCAAAAAGCAAATTCAGGGCATCCTGGAACGCCTCTTGGAGCGGCGGAAGTGGCGGCCGTTCTCTATGGAGAAATTTTAAAGCACAATCCTGCGAATTCAAAATGGGTGGATCGTGATAGATTCGTTCTTTCTGCAGGGCATGGCTCTATGCTCATCTACTCAATTTTGCATTTGAGCGGTTACAAAGTCTCGCTCGACGACATAAAGTCGTTCCGTCAAGTCGGCTCGAGATGCCCTGGTCATCCTGAATACGGAGAAACAGATGGGGTGGAATGCACAGCAGGTCCTCTTGGACAAGGCGTTTCTATGGCAGTGGGAATGGCTCTTGCAGAAACAATGCTTGCCGCCCGTTTTAACACTCCAAAACATAAAATTGTCAATCACTACACCTATTCTCTTGTAGGAGAAGGTTGTCTGGAGGAAGGCATTTCATCGGAAGCCTCTTCTTTTGCAGGTACGCAAAAACTCGGAAAACTGATTGTCTTTTACGACCAGAACAAAATAAGCATCGATGGCTCTACCGACATCACATTCAATGAAGATGTTGCGAAGAGATATGAAGCGTATGGCTGGCAAGTGCTACGGGGAGATATGTACAAGCCATGTGAAATCATAGATTTAGTTCAAGAAGCGAAAAAATGCACTGACAAACCGAGTCTCATCATCTTGAAATCAGTGATTGGCTATTCAGCTCCAAAGGCAGGGACTTCCGCGGTGCATGGTGCGGCGTTGGGCGTTGACGGCGTGAAGGCCGCGAAACAGTTCTTGGGGCTTCCTGAAGACAAAGATTTTTATGTAGTGCCTGAAGCATACGAGTATTTTGAAAATAAAAAAGCGGATTTTGCCGCAAGAGAAGAGGCATGGAACAAAGAATTTGAAGCGTGGTCATCTGAAAACCCCGATTTGCGAAAAAAATGGGATGCCTATTTTAACGATGAGCCAACTTCTGATATAAACGACATACAATTCAAGCCAACTGACAAAATGGCGACGCGCGCATCAGGCGGAAAAGTGCTGAACATGATGGCGGCAAAATACGAAAACCTTGTCGGTGGCTCCGCGGACTTGGCAGGGCCAAACAAAACTGATTTGAATGACTGCGGGGGAATTTTTTCTCCTGAAAACAGAACGGGACGGACAATTGAATTTGGAATCCGTGAATTTGCGATGAGCGCAATCTGTGCGGGAATGCGCTTGCATGGAGGCTTGCGACCGTTCTGCGCGACATTCCTTGTTTTCGCAGACTACCTTCGCCCGCAATTGAGAGTTTCAACACTGATGAAGCTGCCCTTGATTTACATATTCACGCATGATTCAATTTATGTGGGCGAAGATGGTCCTACGCACCAGCCTGTTGAAATTCTTGCATCTCTTCGCGCGATTCCTGGCGTGCAAGTGCTGCGCCCTGCAGACGCTGAAGAAACGCTTGAGGCGTGGAAAATCGCGATGGCTTCAAAAGACCACCCAACATGCATAGTCCTCACCCGCCAAGACCTCACAGGATTTGAAAAAGACGATGTAGATTGGAAGAAAAACATTGTGAAAGGAGCGTATATCGCACGAAAAGGTGGGAACACCCCTGAAATAACCATTTTAGCGACGGGCTCGGAAGTGAGCATGGCAATTGAAGCCGCAAATCTAAAGAGCGACAAAAACATCCGCGTTGTCTCCATTTTGGATTACAACAAATTTGACGAAATGTCAAAGCAAGAGCAAGACGCATTGATTGGCGGCGCGCAAAGAGTTGTCTGTGTCGAAGCAGGAATCAGCGCAAACTGGAAGCAGTTTGCCACTTCAAAAGAAGACTTGTTCTGTATTGACCGTTTTGGACTTTCAGGGCCCGCCGCAAAAGTCGCAGAGCATTTAAAGTTCACCGCAAAAGACTTGGCAGAAATTTTATAGAAAAACAGCGCCTCTCTTACAGGGGCGTTATAAAGGGAATGGATGCACTATGAACACAACAATTAACAAAGTAAGTCCTGTTGGGAAGCATTTAGATGCAATCGCCTCTGGAAATCCCGAGGCATATCTTATGTTCAACAAAAAAAAGATTGAGCTTACCGCAAAAATCACAATAGGGCGTGATTCTGACAACAGCGTTGTCATTGACAACAAGCTTGCAAGCCGCCATCATGCGACAATTCAAAAAATTCGCGACGCCTATTTTATCAAAGATGAAAAAAGCACAAACGGGACTCTTGTAAACGGACATAGGATTCCAGAGGAAAAATATGTGCGCCTTTCTCCAGGCGATAAAATCACCATTGGAAGCGCAAACCTTGTCATATCGTAAGATGAGGATTTTTTAGTGGATTCAAACATCAAGACAGTTTTTTTTAACACAGTAAAAGAACTTTCCTCCGCTCAAAATCTTCCATCCATCGATTATTTTCGGGCGCTTCTTGACAAAGCAATTTCCACCCTTGAAAATGAAAAGCGTTCCTACAGACCGAGCGCAGATAATAAAAATGCGGGCGGTCTGTTAGATTTTACATCGGAAAAAAATGCATCGCTTCCTGTCATTGTCGTTCCCGATTTACATGCACGCGCGTATTTTCTTTTCAATATAATCAATTTCTCACTTCCTCCCTCTTTTTTATACAACACAGGGAATAATTCCGAAGCCAATTCTAAATCGCTCACCGTGCTTGATGCACTCGTACAAAAAAAAGTGAGGATTGTGTGCGTAGGAGACTTGCTCCATTCTGAAATGCGCGGACGAACAAGATGGATTCAAGCGTACACCGAATGCGTGCGAGGAGAATTTGAAGGATCTGCGATGACTTCCGAAATGGTAGAGGGGCTTTCTCTCTTATGTATGGTGTTGGAGTTAAAAAACGCGTTTCCCGAACACTTTCATATTTTAAAAGGAAACCATGAGAACATACTGAATCAAACCGGAGATGGGGATTTTGCGTTCTGCAAATTCGTTGACGAAGGGGAAATGGTTCGGCGTTTTATGGAAAGTCATTATGGGGATGAAATTCTGTATCTTGTTTCGCTTTTTGAAAAATCACTGCCGTTGGTCGCGGCATTTAAAGAATGCGTTGTTTCGCATGGAGAGCCGTACCGCCCGTTCTTAAAGAAAGAAATCATAAACGGTATGAAAAACGCGGACGTGGTGCAAGGGCTCACATGGACTGAAAACAATAGGGCGCAGAACGGAAGCGTTCTCGCAATGCTAAAAAAATTCACGCGGCGAAGAGATTTTTCAGAAGCACGGTATTTGGGAGGGCATCGACCAGTTGTTGGAAACTATGCGCTCCGTCAAAATGGATTTTACATTCAAATCCATAATCCTGAGAGACAAAATATTGCATTGGTTCATAAAGGAAGAAGGTTCGACCCCGACACAGACATCGTGTCTGTTGAAAAATAAAGGTAAATGGTGAGTAGAAAAATGGCAGAAACAGTTCCAGAATTCATAGGAAAGTACAAAGTCACAGAAGTCATTGCAAAAGGTGGAATGGGCATAGTGTACAAGGCAATCCATCCCTCTTTAAAGCGATATGTTGTCATCAAAAAAATGACGGCGCGAAGAAATACAAGCAATTTAGAAAGATTCAAACGAGAGGCTCAAATTCTTCTTGACCTTCAAAACCCCTATATAGTCCATCTTTTCGATTATTTTACAGAGGCAGGCTATCGATATATGGTCGAGGAATTTGTCGATGGCATGGCATTGGACAAACTCTTGCAAAAACAAACCTGTTTAAGCCCGCAGCTTGCGCTTTTAATATTGCAAGATGCGTGCAACGCCTTGAAATACGCGCATTCAAAAGATATTGTTCACCGCGATATAAAGCCTGGAAACATTTTGATTTCAAAGAGAGCGGAAACAAAGCTTGCGGACTTCGGCATTGCCAGCGACAGTCAGGAGGACGAGTCGTTGACCCAAAGCGGTGTTGCGCTGGGAACCCCTGCCTATATGCCTCCAGAACAATTTGAAAACAGCGCGACCGTAGATAAACGAGCGGATATCTACGCATTAGGAATTATGCTGTACGAAATGACGACTGGCTCGCGACCATATCCAGGCACATTGTCCTACGAAACGCTGAATGTAATAAAAAAAGGAAAATACATTTCCCCGAAAAAAATAGATAAAACGATTCCCCCTGTTGTTTGCCGTCTCATAAAGAAGATGTTAAAGCCAAAAGCATCGCATCGCTTTCAGTCCGTCGCCCCGATTTTAAAAATCACGAAAAATTATCTCAAGCATTATGATACCCATGCGATTCGCGTGCAATTAGCACGTCTTATTTCAGAAAAGGGCTTGGTAAAAGAGGGGCGATATATTCAAAAGGATTTGAAAATCAGAAAGGCAAGAACGGCGATTATCTCCGCCGCTGCCGCAGTGGCGGCGCTGAGCTTCTGCTGGTCTCACGGATGGATTCATCGATTTGTGCTGCGCCCCTGGTTCACGCCCGTAAAAGTTGAAGTTGCAATGGCAAACGCATCTTCTGCAGTGTTGGATTTGCCTGTCCGCGCCTATTTCTTTGAAAACGATGGAGATAAAATCCCTGAGATTATGCATTCTCGAAGAGTATTGTACGTTCCAAAAAAGATGCAATGGGGAAATGCAAAAACAGCCACGCCATCTCAAACAGCCAACGCATCCTCAAAAAAAGCTGAGGAATACAAACGGCTTGAAACAAAATATGTGTATTTAACGCCTGGCGCATACAGACTAAAAATGGTTGCAGGTCCGTATGTGTGGTGGAAATCGTTTACCGTAGGCAAAGAAAAATGCGTTTTGGACTGTGAATTCTTAAAGGATATGAGCCGAAACATAAAAGTGATTCCATCCGCGTTCGATGCAAAAACAGGCGCAGACATCTCTTCAAAAGTGTCAGTGCATGTTTCCTACGGCGGAAAATGGGTTTCACTATCTGAAGTTCCAACCGATAGAATAGTGAGCAATGCAGTGTGGCGATTTAAATTCTCCGCGAACGGCTATAAAGACGAGATTTTTTCATTGAGATTTGACTGGTATCAAGACGAACTGTACATCAGCGCAAATATGTCAAAAATATAGCGGCGATCCCCTTTCAGATTGCATTTCAGATGATAAAAAAAATTGATTTTTTCATGTTTTTTCTATATATTTGAAATCTAATGTGGCGGAGTTAATTTCAAGCTTTACAATTATAAAGAATACCATTTACAAAGGTGTCGGAAGAGTGCTTTTGTAATTTCTTGAAGCTTGAAATCAACTCTGAAGTCGATATTGTTTTTTACAGGATTTTGTTATGAGTAAAAATGACGATGAAAACATCAATGAAAATGAAATCAACATTGATGAAACAGATTTGAAAAAATTTCTCACGGCGATAAAAGAAGATTTCATTTCTTCTGTTGACAATGGAAATGAACCTATTAATTCTGACAACGAGGAGAATAAAACCGCCAAAAAACGCGGCAGAGGAAAGAAAATTGTCGCACCGAAAAACGGAGACCTTCTCTCCCTTGATGATATGCTTCCTTCAAAACTGCCGATTATTCCTCTTATGGGACGCCCCATTTTTCCAGGCATCTTTACGCCTCTTATGATAAACAACAACGATGATGTCGCTATGGTTGAAAACGCCTATAAGGGAGACGGATACATTGGAATCGTGCTTATAAAATCAGAGTCAGAACGCACCACCGCAAAGGATTTATACGGCATTGGCACTGTTGCAAAAATCGCGAGAAAGATTAATCTTCCTGACGGTGGAGTGAACATCTTTATTTCCACAATAAAACGATTTAAAATCAGAAAAACCCTGCATGCATCCTCTCCTATTGTTGTCGCCGTTGAATATCTTGAAGAAGAGGAGGCGGATACATTTGAAGTAAAGGCATTGACTCGCGCCATTATCAGCGAAATGAAGGAGGTCATTGAAAACAACTCTCTTTTCAGCGAGGAAATGCGCCTTAATATGGTGAACATAGACCAGCCTGGAAAAATCGCGGACTTCATTGCATCAATTTTAAACATTGAACGGGAAGAGCAGCAAAAAATTCTTGAAATGCCAAATATCAGGCAGAGAATGGAACAGGTTTTAGTCTACATAAAAAAAGAGCAGGAATTGCTTCGTGTCCAAAAGAAGATTCAAAATGAATTGAACGAGCGGGTTGAAAAAAACCAGCGCGAATACTTTTTGCGTGAAGAAATGAAATCGATTCAAGAGGAGCTAGGCACAGATACAGAGGGAAACGAAACTGACTATGTGAAATTCAAGAAAAAAATCGAGGAATTTAAATTTGAGGGTGAAATAAAGGAAAGCGTTGAAAGCGAACTTGAAAAATTCCAGTTGATGGATCCCAACTCCCCTGAATACATAATGAGCCGAAACTTTTTGGAGCTTGTGACGCAGCTTCCGTGGAATGAAACATTCTCCGAAAGCTACAATCTCGAAAAGGCGAAAAAAACGCTTGCAGACGACCACTACGGACTGGAAGATGTGAAAAAGCGCATTATGGAATATCTTTCCGTGAGAAAACTAAAAAAGGACTCGAAAGGTTCGATTCTGATTTTAGTTGGACCGCCAGGAGTCGGAAAAACCTCGGTCGGAAGGTCTATTGCTTCGGCGATGAACAAACCATTTTATCGCTTTAGTGTTGGTGGAATGCGCGATGAAGCGGAAATCAAGGGGCACAGACGAACATACATTGGCTCTATGTGCGGAAAAATCATACAGGGGATAAAGATTACAAAGACAAAATCTCCTGTTTTTATGATTGACGAAATTGACAAGATGGGGCAAAGTTACCAAGGAGACCCCGCATCTGCGCTTTTAGAAGTGCTCGACCCAGAGCAAAATGTTGCGTTCCGTGACAACTACCTCGACTTGCCGTTTGATGTTTCAAATGTGTTTTTTATCTTGACGGCGAACACGCTTGATGAAGTGCCGGAACCACTGTTAGATCGCGCGGAAATTATTACGCTCTCTGGCTACATTGACCAAGAAAAACTCGAGATTGCAAAAAAATACTTGATTCCAAAAAATCTTGATAAAAACGGCTTGAAAAAGGGCTCGGTGAAATATTCAAAAAACGCGCTCTTTACCATCGCCGAAGAGTACGCACGAGAGGCAGGTGTGAGAAACTATGAGCGTATGCTCGATAAAATCCACAGAAAAATCGTTGCTGAAATGATGAGTGAGGCGGACAAAAAATACAATGAAGCGATGAGGCAGGCAAAAGCTGAAAAAAAGAGCGCCGAAGAAATTGCAAAAATTTCTGTGAGCAACTTTTACGATTTAAATCAAAAGTGGGAAATTGATTCTCCAAACCTTGAAAAATATTTGGGAAAGCCTGTTTTTGATGAAAGTGAAATAAAAAAGGCTGACATTGCAGGAACTGCAATTGGATTGGCGTGGACAAGCATGGGTGGCGACACGCTTTTAATCGAGGCAACAAGCTTCATGGGAAAAGGAGACTTGATATTGACGGGGCAAATAGGCGATGTGATGAAAGAGTCGTGCAGCATTGCGTTTAACTGGGTGCGAAAGTATGTCATTGAAAAGAAAATAAAAAGGTCTGACTGGTTTGACAAGAACATTGTTCACCTGCATATTCCTGAAGGGGCAACTCCCAAAGACGGTCCGAGTGCAGGAATCACAATGGCGACCACATTCATTTCACTTCTGACAGGGAAAACAATAAAAAAACAGCTGGCGATGACAGGAGAATTAAGTCTGACGGGGCAAGTGCTTCCAATCGGAGGACTTCGCGAAAAAACCGTTGCGGCAAAACGCAATAAAATCAAGACAATCATCATCCCAAAGGCGAATGAACGCGATTTAGCGGACATTCCCGAAATCGTAAAGTCAGGACTCACATTTATTCCTGTCAGAAGATTTGAGGATGTAATAGATGCGGCATTCAATAGAAAAATTGCAAAATATAAGGAGAATGACAATGGCAAGTAAAACAGTATTGGACAGAATCATTAGTGATTCGATTCCCATTTGGGACGAGTGCATAAACACTCCTTTCATTCAGGAAATAACAGACGGAACTATTGAGGATGAAAAAGTTTTAAAATATATCGTCGAGGACTCCATCTATCTTCTGGAATACGCAAAATGCTTTGCCTACGAAATCGCAAAATGCAAGACACTTGAAAATATTCGTTATTTTTATGGAATTTTAGGTTTTGTAAACGAAAGCGAAACAAGCGTACGAAGAGAATTCATAAAAAACCATGGTCTAACGGATTTTCAGGTTGAAACGAAAGCCCCTGACACCGCCTGCAAGGAATACACGGACTTTATGATTTCGCACTGCAAAGACGGAACATTACAGGAAGGGCTTATGTCCATTCTGCCGTGCATGCTCAGCTATCAATACATATTCAAAAAAGTGTACAACATAAAGCCTTCTCTCTTGAAAACAAAATACGCAGGACTATTGGAATTCTACTGCTGCGATGAATATAAAGATTTAGCAGAAGAATGGAAAGAATATGCCTCCAAACTTTGCGGAGAAGTTTCGGCAGAAGAAGAAAAACATCTTACTGAAATATTCCGAAAATCAAGCGAATTTGAATTGAACTTCTGGAAAATGAGTTACGACAACGCATTGAAGTGGTAGGGGTCAAGGGCGAACACTCGTTTTTCACGCCCCCATTTATCGCTCGATTGATTCATGAGTAAAAACCGCTTATTTTGCCCGCACAACAAAATAAGCGGTTTTTGTTCTCCATTTAAAAATCATATTGGAAGCAGCGCTTTCCAAAAGCGAGATAAGTTTTTGAAGTTCAATCGCTCCAAGTGCTTCAATAATCTTGTTTCCATACGCAGAGGTAGTTGTGTCGAACCAGCGGCGAATTTCTCCGAGCGTTATACGCCGTCGCTCCTCTGTTTCCCGCACCTCGCATTCAATTGCAAAGCCTTTTTGGGAAAACGCAGCTTTAATCGTAGAGTCATCCCAGCTAAAAAGAGGATTCCTCTTGTCCCCAAAAAACTCCCGCTCCGCCTCCTCCATCTTTTCAAGGGTAGTGGAATAAGGATGCGCAGTTGTTGCAGTTAAAATCTGATTTTTTATCAACTCTGAGATATGCTGACCGCCCGAAGGGATTCTCTGCGAAATAATTGCGCACCACCCATCCGCAAGCGGACTTTCATCAACAACCGTTTCATTTTCAGCATTTGCATCATCATATCTATTATCATATTCAGCATCGTTTCCATTGTAAGAAAGAGAATCCTCTACAACAGTTTCCGCAGCCTTTTCATCCGTAAAAACCTTTCCAGTTGCTTTCTGTGGAAATGCAACAAGAGAAAAAGCACTTGCAAGCGCATGTATTGCATCTTCAGAAGAAAACGGGTCTCGAAAAAAAATCCTGTCAAACACCGTGCCATTGTATTCAAATTGCACAAGCAGATTACGAAAGTCTTCGGGAGAAAGCAAACTCGGATTCACCGTCTCGGGGCGATATTGCAAAATCGGCTTGTCCAAATCTCCTAATGTTCGTCCATACTGCTCCAAAATCTCACGCCCTTTTTGCGTTCTGCACACACCGCATGTCACCCCTTCTGGAGTTTTTCGCGCAACCTCCCACAACAACAGCCCGTCATCCGCGTTCCATACAAGGCTTCTGTGATGACGCAAAAGATGCGCCATATTAACCATAGTGTCACGAACATCAAGCAGCACTTCCGCCTTGTTTGAATCAAGCCGATTTCTCCACTGCCTGTCAGCCTTGTCAAGAGCAGATTCTCGCGCGTTGTCAATGGGACTAAATGTGAGATTCTCATCGGTATGTTTTTCCGATTTAAAATGCTCTTGAACCCACCATTCACTAATCGGGTTTACGAAATCCTTTGAATTATCTGCATTGGCGTTTTGATTTTTTGTTGTATCTTCCAATTCCGAAAACATTTTCACATTTCGAGAGCCAGTCTCCGCCTCGCTTGCCACTGTCTCGTTTGTCCGTTCCAAAATAGAAGCAATTTGCAGCTCCCGTCGACTCAACACCTCATCTCGAATTTGCTTTTCATAACCTTGCGTGCTTGGAGTGTAAAAAACTCTTCCCATAAGCGCCGTGGGAAGATACTGCTGTGCCACCCAGTGGTCTCGATATGCATGCGGATACAAATAGCCTGCTCCATGCCCAAATCCTTCTGCATCACGATTTGAATCGCGTAAATGGTTTGGAACTTCCGCATCCTCTTGTTCAACAGAGCTCAACGCATCAAAAAACGCCATAGAACTGTTCGATTTCGGCGCAGTCGAAAGATAGAGAGCGGCATGCGCTAAAAAATATCGCCCCTCTGGCAGTCCCACTCTGTCAAAAGAAGCGGCGCATGACTCCACAACAGAAATCGCATGGGGATCGGCAAGCCCTGTATCCTCGCATGCAGAAATCAACATTCTTCGGAAAATAAAATGCGGGTCTTCCCCTGCCCTCACCATTCTCGCAAGCCAATACATCGCCGCATCAGGGTCTCGTCCACGAAGACTTTTTATAAACGCACTTATTATGTCATAGTGATAATCGCCGTCTCTGTCATACAAGACGACTTTCTTTTGGATTGACTCCTCTGCAGCCTCTTTTGAAATATAAATCGTAGAGCCAAGAGAAGGAACAGGAGGCTCGCCATAGGGACTCCATTTTTCAGGAGTCGTTTCCACCGCAAGTTCCAGCGCATTCAAAAGCGAACGCGCATCTCCATTCGCCGTGTCAATCAAATGCTCCAGCGCACCGTCCTCAAATTCAACTTTCCATCGTCCATAACCACGCTCTTTGTCGGTCAACGCTTGCTCGGCCGCCTTTTGCAAATCTTGCTTTGTGAGCGCCTTCAGCTGAAAAACGCGAGAGCGACTCACCAGCGCTTTGTTCACCTCAAAAAAGGGATTCTCTGTGGTCGCGCCAATCAAAATGATTGTGCCGTTTTCCACCCATGGCAAAAGCGCATCTTGCTGGCTTTTGTTCCAACGGTGCACCTCGTCAACAAACAAAATAGTTCGCCGCGAATAAAACTTAAAATATTCCTCCGCCTGCTTTATAGAGGCTCGAATATCCTGCACTCCCGTCAGAACCGCGTTCAGCGTAATAAAATTGGATTTCGTATGGTTCGCAATCACGCGCGCCAAAGTAGTCTTGCCGCTTCCAGGAGGTCCATAAAAAATCACTGAAGTGAGTTGATCTGCCGCAATGGCACGGCGAAGCAAGCGACCTTTCCCAACGATATGGTCTTGCCCAATATACTCATCAAGATTTCGCGGCCTCATACGAGAGGCAAGAGGTTCGCGCAAAACGGTACTTGCAGAAAAAAGTGAACTGTCACTCATACAGTATAAAAACTTATAATGAAGAAAGATTCAAAAGGTCTGGTGAAGCGGTCGCACCATCAAGCGCAAGATATTGCTCCAAAAGCTCTTTTTGCTTTGCACTCAAGCGTGTCGGAATTTGAATCATCACCTTGACATACAAATCACCTTTTCGATCAGGGTTGCCTGTAAACGGAACTCCCGCCCCTCTTACTCGCAGCAATTTTCCAGATGGAGTTCCTGCAGGAACTTTTAAATCTATTTTTTTCCCATCCAAAGTCGAAATTGAAATATCCGCGCCCAAAGCCGCCTGTGCGAATGTGACTGAGACCGCACAATATAAATCTTGGCCGTCCCTTTCAAATTTCGGATGGTCTTCCACATGCAAAATAACTATCAAATCGCCAGCAGGTCCACCGTTCGGTCCAACATCGCCTTGATGCGGAATTGCGATACGCTTTCCGTTGTCAACACCACAAGGTATTGCGAGCGTCATTTTCTTGCTTTTTTCCTGAACGCCACGTCCGCCACACTCTTTGCACGGATGGTCTATGGTCATTCCAGAGCCACCGCATGTTGGACATGTCTGCTGCACCTGGAAAAATCCTGCGCTTCTTCTCACCTGTCCAGAACCATTGCAAGATGGGCATGTTTTTTTTCGTGCGCCCGCAGCCGCCCCTGTTCCGTTACATGTGGCACACGCCTCATTGTGGCGGAATTGAATCTCCGCTTTTGTGCCATAAACCGCATCCTTAAACGAGATGCTTAAATCATATCGAAGGCTCGCCCCTGCAGAAGGTCCTCCTCTGCGTGATGAAGAACGAGATGAACCGCCACCAAATAGATTTTCAAAAATATCGCCAAATCCACCGCCCATATTTCCAAACAAATCGCTGAAATCATGGAATGCGTGTGAATACTGCGCCCCAGCCCCTCCTGCTCCGCCGTCCATTCCCTCAAGCCCTGCAAAACCATACTGGTCATAGATAGGGCGGCGTTTGTCATCGGAGAGAACTTCATACGCCTCTGTTGCCTCACGGAATTTTGCCTCGGCGTCTTTATCACCGGGATTCCTGTCTGGATGATATTTTATCGCAAGTTTGCGGTATGCTTTTTTAATATCGTCTGTAGATGCGCCTTTTTCAACGCCAAGCACTTCATAATAATCACGCTTCGCCATTAGAATATCCTTTATCATTTAAATATAACAAAAAAATCGTTTAAAGTGAATGGGAAGATGTAAAAAATTGTTAACAAAAAACCGCAGAATGATTGAACCAACCATTCTGCGGAAAAAAATATAAGGAGGATTTATTTTTTAAAACCAAAGACGCAGCCCAGTTACGAGCGGGAAGTTGACTATACCATGCCAAAAAGGATAGAAATCATATATATTTCCTAAACGGAGCATTGGCTGATACGCCAGTTGGATAAACGCCTCAAAGCGCTCAAGCCAATCCCATTGATTTTTGCAGAAGTCAAAATTCATTCCAATGAAAACGCGAGGACCAATGTCAAAACTTCCCCCAGTTTTACTTTCTACTTCAACACGATAGGGATCGCTATGCACATGAATCTCATCCCAATGAACAATAGAAAATCCAACGGCCGCTCCTACGCCCCAGTGCCATTTGAGGTCGCCCCAGCCCCAGTCCACAATTGTTGGATTCATAAACCAATAATCGGCTGTAGCATCAAGTCCAAAGAAACCACTTCCGAAGCCCAAATCAACCGCAAAAATCAAAGGCACTTGATCCAATCCAAATGTTACAGCAAAACCTCCAAAGGAACTTGCACCAATACCTGCTCCCCCCTGCAGACCAATGCCCCATGCAAAAAGCTGTGTACTTCCTGCCAAAAAAAGCACTGCCGCCAATCCTAAGATTCTCTTTTTCATTTAAACCTCCATGTCAAGCACAACTTGACAAAAAAATATATAGTTTCATTTATACATTATCATAAATCGGTACGCCCTAAACTAAATTGCATAAATTGCACTTAAAATGGCATAAAAAGTAGTTATGTAGGTGTAACCGCCCGTTTTTTTTTAATCAACAGCGCCAAATATTTCGGTTACATCATTGTGACCAAGCCTAAGACGATCGTATTTATAAGACAGTCTCTCTGTCTCGGTAAATTTCTTGTACCCATACCCTGTAAAGAAAAAGGTACCATAATATTCTCCACTAGAACCACCACAAAGATACAGAAAACCTTCTTTCGCAAAGCAGGTGATTTTCCCACTTGTTCCTATTCTTTTTTCGATTCTGTCTTTAGAAACAGCGTATTCATCATACAAATCTTCTTCTGTTTCAGACGCTTTTAGAACGATGTAAGCAACTTTTCCTAGTTCTTCGTCAGTGTAACGTCCTCCATTGTCTGGTAGACATGGATTTCTAGGATTATAGACCTCCAAATATGGCTCATCCTCTGATGGAGTGCTTGGGTTTCGGAAAACATCACGCACTTTTTCCACTGTGTACTGCGTAGGATAGAACCCAGGAGCATAAGCATCATCGCTGATATATGAAATATCACCTCCACTAGAACCACTATTATCGCAGCCTAATAGCCCCCCCCCAGTACTGACAGCACGAATGCAACAGCCAATACTACAAATCGTTTCATTTTCTTCATAATTTCCTCCCATCAAGAATACCTTTGATAAAATATTCATCGCCCCTTATTAAAGCACATATTTTTGGAAAATCATAAGAATTGTATAATTCATACGAAAAACGACATAAAAAAAAGTATTTGCCCCATTGAAAAACAAAATTCTTTTCAACGCCGCATGAATAGAAAACGGCACGAAGGTTTGGAATGATTATTTAGACTTGTGCCTAAGAGATTTACATGAGAACTCAATCAAAGCCTAACGCTTCCTCTACATTGAAATCTGCAGAACAAATTGATTGTCTTTTGCCGAAAAATTATAGATTCCGCCGTGATGCTCTACAATAGTTCGAATGTTTTTTGCACCAAGTCCGTGACCATACTTAGAAGCCACAGGAAGCCCATCATTAAAAATCACATCGCTTTTACAAGTGTTTGAAATTTGCAGGAACAAACGGTTGTTTCTTTCGTATATCTGAACATTTATTATTTTTTCAATGTATGAGGGGAGCTCGTTACACGCATTTATTGCGTTTTCAATCGCATTGGAAAGGATGATGCACAAATCACTGTCTGAAATTGTCAGATGAACAGGAAGTTTTGCCGCCACAGTGAATTGGACACCGCTTTTTTCACAAGCAGTGGCAAATGCAGAAAGAATTAAATTCACGGTCTCATTTTCACAAAACATAACGACTTTTTGCAATTCAATTTCGCTTGAGATAGTTTTGATATAATTTTTCGCCTCATCAAGCCTCTCATTTTCTATGCACGAAGCAATGTACTGCAAATGATGTCTCAAATCATGTCGATATTGAGCCGTCAGATTTTGTGATTCTCGCAAGGCTTTGATTTCATTCATAGCCTGCGTCATCGCAGCATTCAAACTGTTCTGCAGCTTCTCCGATTTGATTCGCTTTTTTTCTTCCGTCGAAATCAAAAAAATGAAAATCAGATACATGAAGCAACAGATGAACGGCATGAATTCGGCAAAGACAGGTGAGCCGCTATAAAGCAAACTCGTGTAGACCACAAAAAAATAATCAAACAGATAGTAGAAGACGGGCACTCCGCCGAAAGCCCATTGAATGGCGAGAGGCTTCTTTCGGTACGAGCGCACGACAGGCGCGAAAAAACGCACGAGAAAAATCAAAAGCGGGACGGTGATGACAAGTTTCGTCAAAACAAAAACCAAATCGCTTTCGCCGAAAAACGATGCGACAAAAAGCCCAATCCAATGACGGAACTGACAGCAAAGATACCCAATAGCCACGGAAATCACAGACCATAAAATGTTTCGCGTCATAAAGGCAATCAAAATCACAAGCGGAATGTGAAGCGCGAATGGATAGACCTTTCTCCAAAGGTCATAGCCAAACAGAGAACAGCAAAAAAAATTCTCTAAAAGCAAGATAAAAAGCGCTATGGAAACAATGATTTTGTCCTTGAGGGAAGACAGCGCATTACTGTAAGAGGCGGAAAGCACGACACCGAAAACGCTCACAGTCAAGTATTCGAGCAGGGGAAGAAATTCTGTCATATTACTATACCCCCCCCCACCATTGCTAAAATTTTTGAATGCAAAATTCAGATATGCATTTTTCACTTCCGTGAATTTGCCGCGAGGAATAGGTATTTTTTCAAGGCTCGTAAGCAGGATGCCGTTGAAGGAAATGTTTTGAATGAAATCCATATTGACGACAAAAGAACGATGCGGGCGGATAAATTGTTCATACTCGCAAAGCGTATGCCACAAGGTGTCCATGCGACCGTTGCCTTGCAAAACCGTGCTGCCGCACAAATGAAAATTCAAGGTGCGTCCGGTGACTTCGCAATATTCTAAGTCGGAAAATTTGATTCGCGTAACGCCGCCCTTGCAATTCAAAAGCAGCGAAGAACTTTCGTTTTTCGCGCATGCCGTCAAAACCGAATCCATCAACATGAAAAAATGTTTTTCGGAAATCGGCTTCAACTGATAATAAAACGCATCGACCGCATAAGACTGTACGGCAAATTCTGGTGATGTTGTAAGGAATATGATTTTTATGTCCTTGTTATGGGAACGAATTTCCTTTGCCATGGAAATTCCGTTTTGTCCCGGCATCAGCATGTCTAAAAACAGAATGTCAAACGGCCGCCCCCTGTGGCTGTCCAAATCATAAGTCAAATCAAATGGAGAATTGTAAGCCGCATATTCAATTTGTGTTTGGGTATCGCAACGATATTTTTCGAGAAAAGAAGTCAATTTATCCAAGACGGATTCGTCATCGTCACAAAAAGCAATTCTATACATTAATCTATAATATCACAAAAATCTGAAATTGTGGAAAAAGCGCAATCATTCTATAACATTTTAAGTGCGATTTATACATTTTCTTTCAAAAACCACCATCTCGATGCAAACCATTTGACAAACCCTTTTACGAATAAAAAAATCCGTTCTGGCAAAACCAGAACGGATTGCATTCAAGACTACTTCGCAGAATTCAAACTATTTGTCATCATGTATTTCATAGTCCACATCATCGGCAGAGCCTTTGTCAAAAGAAGACTTCTTCTCATCGCCAGAAGACGAAGCACTGGCATTTGCGTCCCCACTTTGAGATGCATCTGCAGCCGCTCCTTGGGAAGCCGCCTGCTGCTTATACACTTCCTCCGCAATTTTGTAAGAAGCCTGTTTCAAACTCTCTGTCTTTGCCTTGATGTCGGCAGTGTCGCCACCTTCAAGAGCCTTTTTCAAGGCGGCAATAGAATCTTCAATATTCTGCTTGTCCGCAGCGCTCACTTTGTCACCAAGATCCTTCAGCGATTTCTCAGTCGCATAAATCAAACTATCAGCCTCATTCTTTGCATCGACGCTTTCCCGCTTCGCCTTATCAGCCTCTGCGTTCGCCTCCGCATCCTTGACCATTCGCTCAATTTCCGCGTCACTCAAACCGCTGGAAGATGTGATTTGAATGTGCTGTTCTTTTCCTGTTCCCAAATCTTTCGCAGAAACATGCACAATGCCGTTTGCATCGATGTCAAATGTAACCTCAATTTGTGGAACACCACGAGGAGCAGCAGGAATGCCGACCAAGTCGAAATTTCCAAGCGTTCTGTTCTGCGCCGCCATCTCGCGCTCACCCTGCAACACATGAATTGAAACCGCAGTTTGTCCATCCGCAGCGGTAGAGAAAATCTGGCTCTTCTTTGTCGGAATGGTTGTGTTTCGTGGAATGAGCTTTGTGAAAACGCCACCCATTGTCTCAATTCCAAGAGAAAGAGGAGTCACATCAAGCAACAGAACATCCTTTACATCGCCTTTGAGAACGCCGCCCTGAATGGCCGCACCAATTGCCACAGCCTCATCAGGGTTTACGCTCTTGCTTCCTTCCTTTCCAAAAATCTGTTTTACAATATCCTGAACTTTTGGCATTCGGCTTGAACCACCAACAAGCAGGATTTCATCAATTTTATCAGCAGAAATGTCCGCATCTGCAAGCGCTTTTCGACACGGCTCTTTTGTTCTTTCAAACAAATCGTCTGTCATCTGCTCAAACTGCGCGCGAGTAAGCGTCTTTTGCAGGTGCTTTGGACCTGTCGCATCCGCTGTGATAAACGGCAAGTTGATGTCCGTTGTGGTCTGCGCAGAAAGTTGAATCTTTGCGTTTTCAGCCGCCTCCCGAAGCCGCTGCATAGCCATTGGATCGCTCGACAAATCTATTCCCGTGTCATTCTTGAATTCCGTTACAAGCCAGTTGATAATAGCGCGATCCCAGTCATCGCCACCCAAGTGGGTGTCTCCATTCGTTGACTTGACTTCAAAAACACCATCGCCTAACTCAAGTATTGAAATATCAAATGTACCGCCTCCCAAGTCGTAAACGGCAATCGTCTTGTCCTGTTTTTGGTCTTTGTTGAAACCGAACGCAAGGGATGCCGCCGTCGGCTCGTTGATAATGCGCTTTACATCAAGCCCCGCAATCTTTCCCGCATCTTTTGTCGCCTGACGCTGCGCATCATTAAAATACGCAGGAACGGTGATCACCGCTTCTGTCACTTCTTCGCCAAGATAATCCTCTGCGGTCTTTTTCATTTTCTGCAAAACAAAAGCGCTGATTTCCTGCGGACTGTACTTTTTCTTTGTGCCATTCTGCTCAATTTCAACGCGAACATCAGAGCCATTGTCAAGCACGGTGTATGGAAGACGAGTCGCTTCTCCCTTCAAATCGCTGTATTTCAATCCAATCAAGCGTTTTGCCGAATAAACGGTGTTCTTTGGATTTGTAACCATTTGGTTCTTTGCAGGCTGCCCCACAATTCTGTCGCCTTTTGCCGTGAACCCAACAATCGACGGAGTTGTTCTACCGCCTTCCGAATTCTGAATGACAACAGGCTCTCCATTCTCCATAACAGCAACGCAAGAGTTTGTTGTTCCCAAGTCAATACCAATAATCTTACCCATTTTATTCTCCTGTGTAAGCCCACCTATGGTGGACGGTGTGGGCGAACACTTATTTTTTCACCAACTATTGCTGGTAAAAGTTCGCCTTTCAGTTTTTCGTAGAAACGAAAAACTGAAAAATTGGTCAACCTTAAATTGCGAAAGCAATTTTTAGGCTGTCCGACTATAAATCGCTTTTACTCAGGCATAATCACAGACACTTTCGCATGCCTGATGATTCGCTCCTTTAATTTATATCCTGTGTAAGCCCACCTGTGGTGGGCGGTGTCCTATCGGAAGCCGTTAAGAAAATTGCGAAAGCAATTTTTAGGCTGTCCGACTATAAACCGCTTTTACTCAGGCATAACCACAGACACTTTCGCATGCCTGATGATTCTTTCCTTTAATTTATATCCTTTTAGATAGACCTCTTTGATTTCAGGTTCCTTTACATCTCCGTTCTCACTCCTCAAAGCCTCATGTGAATCAGGATTAAACGCTTCACCCACCTTTCCAAAACTTGAAAGATTGTATTTTTCCTCAAGCATTTTGACAAGGCTTTTGTTAATCATTTTAATTCCATCCGCAATGGACTTCGCATTCTTTGTGTCCTTCGCCGCCTCGATAGTCCTATCAAAGTTGTCAAGGCTTTCAAGCAAGTCGCCCAAAAGGTTTGCGTTTGCATAGTCGTAAGCATCCTGCTTTTCCTTAATCATTCTCTTTCGATAGTTATCAAAATCTGCTGCACGCCGCAACAACTGATCTTTCAAATCAGCGTTTTCTTTTTCAAGGGCAGCGATTTTTTCGTCAGCGGTGGGCTCTTGCTCTTCTGCAGCCTCCTCTGTTTCAGCTCCTTCTTCCGCTTGAACGCTCTCCGCATCTTTTTCTTCAGATGAGATTTCGGATTTGATTTCCTCTCCCTGAACTTCCTCTGTGTTTTCAGCTTCTTCCGACATCTAAAAATCCTTTTTCTTATTTGAGGTTTTCCCAAAAAACATTTATTTTTGTGAGACCCCTATTTATTTACAAAATAATACTGTGAACGGCTTCTCGTCAATAAAAAAATAAAAAATTTTATACTTATACATTGAAAATCGCATGGGGCATTGCAGGATGCGATTGAAGCTTCGCCCTTGCGGGGTGTTGCGGGGTGTCCCCGCAGAGAGGGTAGCGGACAACACAAGGAGCAAGAGGAAAGCCGTGCTTGCACGAGCTTTTCCGAACGACGCGGTGGTGGAAGCGAGGGGGATTCGCAACAAGTGCGAAGCACGAAGTTTCAAGCGGACTTTCCCCCTCCTGAAAATTGATTTCCGTGATTTCTGCAAGCGTTTTCTTGTATTTTTATCTCTATTGCAGTAAAATGCCTTTATCTATGGAAAAAAACTATCTCTTTTTTGATATTGAATGCGCGAATTGTTTTAATGGCGTTGGAAAAATGTGTTCATTTGGCTATGTGCTTGTTGATGGAGACTTTACCATCATAGACACAGATGATGTTGTGATGAATCCCGAGGCGGAATTTGACTGGTATCTGTTTTCACCAAAGAACAAATGCTCCCTTTCCTATTCAAAAGATTATTTTCGCGCCCATAAAAATTTCGAGGCGTATTACAAGCCGATAAAAAAACTGTTGGAGACGGCAGAGGGCAGGGTAATTGGATTTGGTTCAACTAATGACGTTGGCTTTTTAGTGTCCGCCTGTGAAAGATACAACTTGCCGCAAATAAATTTTTCCGTGACGGACATAGCCCCCATCCTAAATGAAAAAGAGGGAAAAAAAATGGGGCTTTCCGCATGGTGCGAATATTATGGCATCGACATGAGCAATTTAAAAACGCACAAGAGCCAGGACGATGCAAAAATGACTATGCTTTTAACAAAGGAATTCTGCACGAAAAACAATATAGGCATTGAAACGCTCCTTGAAAAAAATCGAGGCTCTCGTCTTTCCGTTGAAAAATATTTTGAGCAGAGAGAGATAAAGCGTCATAAAGACGAAGTTTTTGAAAAAATCCAATTATTGACGGGAAGAAAGTGCCGCGCATTGCTTTCAACAAAGCTGCACGGAGATTTCGCGCTGGGATTTAAAATTCGCGAGAATATAGACGAGGCGTATAAAACGGCGGATTTAATATACCGAAACGGCGGCATACTAAAAAAAAGCCTAAAGTCAAACGGAACCTTGATTGTAATGGCCGAGCCAGACGAAAACACGAAGTCTACGCTCGCCTCTCGCTCAATCATCCCCATGACAAAACAACAATTATACGAAAAATTGGGAAAGTCGTAATATGGTGCGAGGTGTGGGGGGGGGGACTGCGCTCAAAAAAAAACAGGAGAACCAGTGTACAGTCTTTTGCAAAGCAACAAAAAGATAGCGTAGCGGCGCGCGCTAAAATAAATTAAACTTTACAAAAATACTCGTGCTCGCCCATATTCCATTCACTAAATTTAAAAA
>X363_Desmarests_Spiny_Pocket_Mouse__coassemble_495_pt1 | contig 24032 bp, 22 predicted proteins | sample X363_Desmarests_Spiny_Pocket_Mouse__metabat2_high_PE_007 | metagenome-assembled genome bin X363_Desmarests_Spiny_Pocket_Mouse | reverse complement strand
TGCTTCTCCGCACAGATACTTTTTCTACCGCCTTCGCCGCTCTTCCGCACTGGCACAATTAATGCACAGCAGCGCATATGGCAACGCCTCAAGACGAGCATGGGGGATTTCTTTTCCGCAGCCGAGACAAATTCCGTATTTGTTCAAGCGGATTCTTTCGAGCGCGCCGTCTATCTGCTTTAAAAGCTGCGCATCCTGCGCACCAAGAGAATCCAACAAAGTCCTGTCGATTGCGTCAGAAGCGACATCCGCCTCATCACCCGACTCAACAGGCTTAACAAGATTCCGCATATCTACAGATTGATTGTCAAGAGACGCTAAAATTCTCTCTCTCTGCGCCATCAATTTTTCCTTAACTTCCGTTATAAACTGCTCATCCATAAGAAGACCTCCACTGCCAACACGCTTGCGTCATTCGTACGGCGCACACTCCCTCTTCATCCCTTGTTGACAACTTTTTTTATTTTGTACATACTAATATAAAAGCAAATTGCTAAAAAAACAACTTTTTTTTTACGATTTTGTAAATTTAAAAATGGGCGATTGCCATAGGCACTTGCTCTGGAGGAATTGTGGCTAAAGAAGAAGCTATTGAAGTTGAAGGCGTTGTAAAAGAGGCTTTACCAAACACTATGTTCCGTGTAATGTTGCAGAATGGACATATTATTATGGCTCACCTTTCTGGAAAGATGAGAAAACATTACATAAGAATTGTTCCTGGAGACAGCGTAAAAGTCGCCCTCTCTCCATATGACCTTGACCGCGGACGAATTATCTTCAGACAGCGATAATCAAATCATAGCAAAGGCTCATGTTTGTTTTTTAAAGTGTATAAGCCTTGAAAGAGATTTTATCGCTCCTGAAATTCCCGTGCCGATAATTCCAAGGCACACTAAAGGTCCAAACGGCAAAAGCCAAAAAAACATTCTAAAAAGGGCGAAGCCCGCTATCGTTTGAACTACTTTTAACACAAACAGAGTGAACAAATCCATTCTAGTCTCTTCGTGCTTTTCATATTCATTTGAAGATGAATAATAATATCTGTTCTCCTTGGATTCTGACTCACCGCCACCGAACCATTGCCAGAACGCCTCCTCATTTTGGAACGGATTCTGCTGGCTTTGATTATATCCATTGTTTGTGTAGGCATTTTGACTATACGAATTTGCAAATTCCGATGAACCATATCTATCATAATCGGCGCGTTTTTTCTCATCCCCCAAAACAGTATACGCTTCCGAAATTCTCTTGAATTTTTCTTCGGCAACCTTGTCGCCTTGATTTCTGTCAGGATGGTATTTAAAGGCTAAATTTCTATATGCTTTTTTTATCTCGTCAGCGCTCGCGCCTTTTGCAACACCTAGTATCTCGTAATAATCTTCCACTTCTTCTTTCCTATTTAATTAAAGGTACTCATTTATAAAAATTAAAGCAAGAGGAAAAAGTAACATTTCTAAACAAAATCCGCCATAAAAAGCGGCAAATGCAAAACGCCATCCTTTTCCATAATGTCTTTTTGATAAAACACAATGGGAGCTGCAAGATGGTCTTTGAATTTTCTATAAAATTTATCCAGCGATGTGTGCGCCCTATACTCTGATGACTTCACTTCAATCGGACAAATTTTCTTTCCCTTTTTTATAAGAAAGTCAATTTCTATATTGTTCTCACGATGGTTTGTGTCGGAACGAGAATAGAAAAACAGCTTGTGTCCATTTCTGCGAAGCGACTGGGCGACTGTATTTTCCATAATCATACCCTCGTTGATAGTAAGGCGGTCAAGCAAAACCGCACGGTATAGTTCATTTTCAGTGAATTTTCTGTTCATAAATGAATTGAAGAAAATTATATCACAAAAAGGCAACTTCTCGCAAGCAAAATTCCCACAAAAAGGCAGGTTCTCATAGGGTAAATTTCTCACAAAAAGGCAAGTTGTTGCAGCGGAATTTCTCACAAAAAAGGCAGCTTCTCACGAATAGAAAATAGCATAAAAAAACTGCGTTCATTGTGAAAACACAACAACCGCAGTTTTTTTTGTCAACTCCTGTAGCGCCGACTTTCGCAATTTTTTTACAAATGTAAAAAAATTGCGAGGCGAACTTCGACATATCTGCATTGGTATACAAATCTAATATTCGCCCATGCACTAATACACACTCAAAATATTCAAAAGCCGTTCTTTGCCGATGATTCGTAAGAAGCCTCCTAGACGCGGCCCCTGCTCCTTGCCGACAAGGACTTTATACAACGCGGTGAACAATTGTTTTGCTTCCAAGCCCTCACTTGTCGCCACATCGTACAACGCCTGCTGGCAGTCTTTGTCGGTTTCAAACATTTCAAGGCGAGGAACAACTTCATCGCGCACACGACAAATAGCCTTCAAAACGCCGCCCTCAAAATCAACTTTCGTATCATCTGCATCATCAGTCCGTAACGAAAAGCAAAAGTCCGGCGCACAATCAGGGGCGGAATGCGTAATCCAAAACCACGCGCATTCGGCACGACGGCGAAGGCGTTCCACCTGTTCATGCTTTACATCACCCAATGATTGAATCACCGCGTCAATATCGCCTGAATATGTCTGCAAAAGCGTTGTGAGCATTCTAAATGTGATTTGATAGGGCATTGTCTCTGGAATCTTTCCATCGATTTGGCTCAAAACATAAATCCGCTTTTCCTTATAGAACTGCTCGTCGTTTTTCGCCTTGTCTATTCCATACACAATTCGCTCTGTCTTGTCATAATCCTCATAGACTTTCAAAACATCAAGGTCAAAGCTAATCGCAAATTCCGTGTTCGCCCGTGTGCCAGCAAACATATAGCGCAACACTTCAGCCTGATACACCGCCAATGCGTCAGGAAGCGCAATCACCTTGCCTTTCGAAGAGGACATTTTTCCAGGCACTCCCTTCAAATTCACGAAGTCATAGCGCATTGTTATGGGTGCATCCCAGTTGTAAATCCTCTTGGAAACAAGCTTTGCCGTGTCATAACTTCCACCGGGACTGATGTGGTCTTTTCCACCCGGCTCAAAAACAACCTTCTCCTCGTTCCACCGCATCGGCCAGTCAACGCGCCAGCCCAGCTTTATCCCCGCGAACTTTCGTATATCCACCGTTTCTTCACAGCCACACTCGCATTTGTATGAAACGCCATACTCACCATCGTAATTAGTAATTTCAGTCGTATCTTTATTGCACTTCGAGCAGAAAACAGATGCAGGCCAGTACACATCATCCGCTTTCATTTTGTGCTGTTCATCCCGATATTCATTGAGGCATTCTTTTATGGTCTCTTTATTTTGCAGAGCCTTTTTCATCCCCTCTGCATAGCGATTCGCGCGGTATCGCTCCGCCTGATACAAAAATTCAGGATGGATTCCCACGCGCGGCAATTCCGTTTCTATGTCAACTTCGTGATGTCGCGCATAATTTTCGTTTCGCCCCGTGGTATCGGGAACAAGTGTAATCGGAAAGCGCAGGTATTTTTCAAGGATTTCAGGGTCAGGCATATTTAAAGGAACTTTTCTAAACACATCGTAATCGTCCCAAGAATAAATAAAGCGAACATTCTTGCCTCTGTCTTTTAACGCGCGGGCAACCAAGTCCACCGTTATAATCTCGCGGAAATTTCCCAAATGAACCGTACCGCTCGGAGTGATTCCCGAAGCGCAGGTATATAAATCGAGGTCTCCTCGTTCACGGATGATTTTATCCGCCATCACATCAGCCCAATGGCTCAAATACAACTTTTCAAAATTATCTTTTGTTTCGTTTTCCATAATGGAGAAAATTATAATGGATAATGCCATGAGATTCAATGGTCAACGAAGTATGCGCCACGGCTTCAGCATGAAAAATCATATTCCTAGAAAAACACAAAAAATGTTAGAAAAAACAAAATTAAATCCACTCCCGAGGAAATTGATACAAAACTCGAGAAAGTTCCGGCTGCCTTTCGGCAGTGTTCGCAACGCTACGCTATGCTCACGATACTCCGCTGCCTACGGCAGAGTTGTTTCAAGTCCTCACTGTCGAGTTTTGTATACAATTTCCTCTCGCGTTCCTTTAATTTTGCTTTCTTTTACAAAATTTTTGCATTTTCCTCTCGCTATAATTTTTCGTGCTGAAGCCGTGAAGTATACGCCATGGCAAACTATAATGAAAAAGCACTAATGCCAAAAATCAAAGAATCCGAAAAAGTAGTATGAAAAACTCAGCCACAATAAACGCGCTTTTTTTTGTGTCGCTTTTGCTTCCTGCGACGATTCTCTTTTCCTGCAAAACGCTTCCCGCCCCTGAAAAAGGAGAAACGATAGAGCAAGAAGAACCCTTAGAAAAGGAAGAGGTGTCCGAGAGAGAAGAAACGACTAAAAAAGAGCAAACGCTCGTTTCTCGAAATCTCACGGACAAAGGCTTGCTTACAGAAGAGCAGCTCGCCGATTATTTTTTATCGCAAAATCCTGATATGGATAGGAACGACATCCTCCGCCTTGCAGCTCTCTATATAGCAGAGGCAAATTTTGAAGGAATCAACTCTGATGTGGCGTTTGCGCAAATGTGCCTTGAAACGGGATACTTGAGATTTGGAAATCTTGTTTTGCCAGAAATGCACAACTACTGTGGGCTTGGAGCAATAGACGCAGAGCACCCTGGAGAGTGGTTTGAAACTGAAAACGATGGAGTGCGTGCCCACATTCAACATCTCCATGCGTATGGAACAAATGAAACCGTTTCTCTAAACGGAACGCTCATAGACAATCGATACAAGTGGGTTCGACCGCGAGGAAAAGCCTCTACGGTTTGGAATCTTGCAAAAACATGGGCGGCGGACCCTGACTACGGAAAAAAACTCGATGAAATCCTTGAAAAAATGCAAGAACACCTGCAGGCGAACGGCTCGCACAGAGGGACAAGTGCCCATGGTGACGATGAGATTGAATATACAAGGATGGAATAGAAAGGCATGAGGAAATTTAAAGTCGTTTCAGAATTCGAACCTTCGGGAGACCAAGGTCAGGCGATTGAAAAGCTTTCGGAGGGCTTTTTGCGTGGCGACCGCTATCAAACGCTCAAAGGAGTGACGGGAAGCGGAAAAACATTCACGATGGCAAAAATCATTGAAAAAGTGCAGCGCCCCACCCTCATCATCAGCCATAACAAAACGCTTTCCGCGCAGCTCTACCGCGAATTCAAAGGATTTTTCCCAAACAATGCGGTCGAATATTTTGTTTCGTATTACGACTACTACCAGCCAGAAGCCTATGTGCCCGCCCGCGACTTATATATAGAAAAAGATTGCGCGGTAAACGATGAAATTGACCGTCTGCGCCTTGCCGCCACCTACAGTCTCATGGAGAGACGAGATGTCATCGTTGTTGCAACCGTTTCTTGTATTTATGGATTGGGAATGCCTGATTTATACAAGGATATGCGCATTCATCTTGAAAAAGGGGAAACGCTTGACACCCACAAATTCGCAGAGCAATTGATTTCCTTGCAATATTCGCGAAATGATGCCGTTTTAGACAGAGGAAATTTTAGAATTCGTGGAGACTTCCTTGAAGTGTATCCACCATATATGGAAACTGACGAAGCGTATAGAATTGAACTTGACTGGGAAGAAGTGGTGAGAATCCGCAGGTTTAATGTGATAAGCGGAAAAACCATTGAAGAGCTTGACGAAACGGTCATCTATCCTGCAAAACACTTTGTTGTCCCACATGACTTGCTTTTAGAGGCGACAAACAGAATTCAAAACGAACTTGACTCACGGCTTGAAACACTGTACGCAGAAAACAAGCTGCTTGAGGCGGAGCGGCTCAAAACGCGCACGACATATGACATCGAGATGATGAAAGAAATGGGCTATTGCTCGGGCATTGAAAATTATTCCGCTCCCATTTCCGGGAGAAAAACAGGAGAGCCGCCGGCAACGCTCTTGCATTACTTCCCTGATGACTTTTTATGCCTGATTGACGAAGCACATGTTTCAGTGCCTCAGATTGGCGCGATGTACGAGGGGGACAGAAGCAGAAAGCAAAACCTCGTTAACTTTGGATTCCGTCTTCCATCCGCATTGGATAACCGCCCGCTGAAATTCGAGGAATTCAGCAAAAAATTAAACCAAGTGATTTATGTCACGGCAACACCCCGCAAAGAGGAGATAAAGCAGTCAAGCCAAGTTGTGGAACAGTTGATACGTCCCACAGGACTCTTGGATCCGATTGTGGAAGTCAGACCGAGCGAAGGTCAAATGGAAGACATTTACAAAGAGCTCAAGGAAAAAATAGAAAAAAAAGAGCGTTCTCTTCTTCTTACGCTCACAAAAAAAATGGCGGAGGACTTGACGGATTATCTCATAGGGCTTGATTTGAAAGTCCGCTACATTCATTCGGAGATAGACACATTTGAGCGCGTGGAAATTTTAAAAAGTCTGCGTTCTGGGGAAATAGATGTTTTGATTGGAATAAATCTCTTGCGAGAAGGGATAGACTTGCCTGAGGTTTCATTCATCGCAATTTTAGACGCTGACAAAATCGGCTTTTTGCGCTCCACGACCAGTCTGATTCAGATAATCGGAAGAGCCGCGAGAAATGAAAACGGAAAAGTCGTTATGTATGCCGACCACACAAGCGAAGCGATGCAAGAGGCGATAACAGAAACAAAGCACCGTCGTGAAGTGCAAGAGGCATACAACAAGGAACATGGAATCACACCGCACACAATAAAAAAAGCGGTTCAAGATATTCTTGAAAGGGAAGAAAAGGATGCGGCTGAAAACGCAAAAATTGAAATCGATGTCTTAAAGAAGACAACAAACCTTTTCAACAAATCGCAGAGAGCGCACCTTTTAAAGGCGTTGAACCAAGAGATGATGGAATGCGCCGACCGCCTTGAATACGAACAAGCGGCCGCGATTCGAGACCAAATAAAGGAAATAGAAGCGCAGTTTGGAAAGTGAACCTCTATTTCCTCGGCTTACTTAGCTTCCAAAGTTTATGCCTAATCCAATGTATGGAGCGCATCCGAATCGGAAAGCGTCTTCAAAGTCCACTGTTCTGATTGTGGTTTTACTATCATTCGTTTTAACTTCAAGTTTGCCTGCACAGCCAAAATCAAACGCCAAGTCACAGCCAATAATAAAAGAGCAACGCCTGTTCGCAAAAAATCTAATCTGCGGGGCTACAGCAAGACCAAACCAACAGTATGTGTAGGTGTTTTCCAATGTGAAATTCTCAATATCAAATGTTTCATCAATGTCTTTGCCCTCTATAAGCACATTTGTGAAGTTGATATGAAATCCCGCCCCCACATTAAAACGCATACTTCCCAAGTCTATTCCAAACGCTGGACCAATTGCAAAATCAAGAGCCACTCCACCGCTTATGTCATCGCTCGTTATAATGTCAGCGTATTCTTGGGAAAACTGAACATTTCCTCCCACGCCAAACGAAGCGTAAATACCGAGCATGTGAAACAACGCGAAGCAGTCGTATGTACTAATCTTGAATTCAGGCTGAAAGAACTTTGACTCGGATTTTGCAGCGGAAGCATCTGCATCCCTCCCATTAAAATAACCGAACCCCGTTGCTGCCGAAACATCAATACCAGAATGATGATTTTTTGCAAACATCGCAGTCGCAAAAACAAAGGTCATCATCACAAAAACAATTTTCTTCATATAAACTCCTATGTAAAGAATATAAATAATTATACCCCCCCCCCAGCCCTTTTTGTCAAGTACCTTTTACACCTTTTTACAAAAAAAATTCTGCACAAAAGGGATACGGAAATCAATTTTTGGTGATTGAAACGCTGTCTTTTTGAGTTCACTCTCCGTGCAAACCTTTTGGCTTGCCATGCGAGCAATCGAGGCAATCTTTTTATTACAAAGAATGCATCGAAATCCTTTCAGAGACTGCTTTGTAAGCAAAATTTACAAGAGATTTTCAAAATTGACCACCGAATTTAAGCATTTGCAACGAGTGCGAATCACGAAGTTTCAAGCGGACTATTTCCTCCTGAAAATTGACTTCCGTGGGAATTTTGAGATGTAATCGATAGTGTTTTTGAGCACGCCATAACCTATATTGAGTAACTTGTGGAGGTTTACGCACTTCGCTCTTAAAACTTGCCATTATATATCTCAAATTTGCTTTTCTATTAATTTTCATCGTTTTTGATTTTTTTTCAAAAAATTTTCACTTTTTTTGCATTATTTTTGGTTTTGACTTCCGTTTTTTACTCTCCACGCACTATATATATATATGACAACAAAAAAAGCTGTCGTCTATCCCGGCCGGGTAGCAAAATGCAAGTCGGTTTTTATCGGCTAAAATGAGTAGAGGTATTTATGAACCAATTGAATTCTTTGATTATTGAGGGAAATGTAACAAGAGCCCCCGAACTTCGAGAGCCAAAAGAAGGCTTTAAAGTATGCACCATTCCTATCGCCGTGAATCGGTTTTATAGGAACAGCAAGGGAGATGGAATGAGCGAAGTTTCATACTTCAATGTTGAAACATACGGAAAAATGGCTGAAGCCTGCATGGAAAAATGCGACAAAGGACGCGGCATGCGTGTTGTCGGACGGTTAAAGCAAAGCAGATGGAAGAACACCGAGGGAAAACAAACAAGCAAAGTCTTTATCATCGCAGAGCATATTGAATTTAAAAAACGCGTCACGCCTAGTGAAACTCAAGATGATTTAAACGCGATAGCGGAGGCAAACAACGCTTCAATTGAATCAGAGCTTATGCAGGAACAAGAAGATACAGAAGAGCTCGGCAATGAAGACGAAATCAAAGCGACCGAAGAGATTGCAGAAAGCGTTACGGAAGAGGAGGCTGTTTTCTAACAGTATGTCGAAAAGCTAAAAAACATCCCAGTTGCAGGGCTGACCGCTCGTTGCTACTGCAAGTTTTTACCGCTTAAAAGTGGTGTAACTTCTTGTGGTCAGCATGATTTTACCTTCTTCACTGCAACGGGGAGTTGTTTTTTCGCATAATTATAAAACTCAAATTTTAGCCTACTTCTTGGAAAGGTAATTACAATCGCTAGCGTTCTTTAGGACGCTTGGAATGCGCACTTTGTTTCCGCATCCTTTTTTGCACAGGCTTTTCGCCCGTTTGATGTCCTGTAGCGCGCCCCTTGGAAATGTGAGCGGCAGATTTTTCATTGCTCGCCTTGTACTGCTCCATTTGTTGCACGGAATAAAATCCGTCTTTCCAGTTGAAGCGCGAAACTCCAGGAAGAGGCTGCTTTTTAAAAATAGATGCACTCACAGATTTTATCTGTCCTTTTGAAAGCTTTATATGGGAGAAGTCCACCAAGAACTTTTTAAAGCCCGAATCCGCAAGAAAATCTATCTTGTCAAGAATTGAAAAAGGCAGCTCTGGCATTACAACCGCTCCATCCATTGAAGAGACGACTTTAAACGCCTCGTCCTCTTTTCCTGTAAAACTATCAAAGTCATAGGAGGCTGGAAGAGCAAAACGCATCCTAAAAAGCGCAGGATATGCAAAAACAGGGACGAGCACTTTCTGCCTCACTGGAGCATCAAACGAAACCTCAAGATTTCTGCGTGAATTTTCATATGGCATTATAAATGCGCCAACATTCTGATTTTCAAGCCACGAAGCAGACCAGCGGTTGAATGTATACAAATATGGACCGGCAATTACATTGACTTTCTTCCCGTTCAAAAGCGCAAGATGCGCAATATTGTTCGCAACAAAGGAAGTGTAGCCGTTTTTAATAAGTACGTTCAATTCCTCGGAAAGTTTTTTTTCAGTCTCGGGAGAGCAGAATGGGTCGAGCGAAATAAAAATCGCCTTTTTGCTGAGCGGAAGAACGGTTTTTGATTGCAGCAAGTCATCGCGCGTCTCGCTATTATATTCAATGATAAGGCGCACTGGATGCAATGACTGGGCAAAAAACACATCTTGAATCGACGACACTTGTGTATAAATTCCATCTGGGAAAAACAAAAGCCCGTTTTTTGGAACAGGAGTGAGGTCAAGCAGTGGAAGATTTTCATCGCGCGGCTGATGGTTAAACCCTTGCATATTTTGAGGCAGAATATGAGGATAGTGCTTTGAAGTTGACTTTATCTGCAGCAAATACACACTGTCTCCTTGGTCAAATTTCAGCGGTATATCCACCCACCTCGTGCCATCCTCGTCAATTTCAACGCTCCGCACCTTGTGGCTCATTCTCCCCGTGTCGTCTTTTGAGTGAATACGAATGGAATCTCCTGGCTCCGGGTCATAGCTGCCGCCTGAAAAATGCGCCATCTGTATTTTAAATGAATCAGGCTCCGCATCAGGGGCGACATTTTTCTTCACTTGCGCAATCAGTTCAAGAGGAGCCGCACGAAGACGGGTAATTTTTCCAAGATATATACCAGTTCCACCCGCTTGGTCAGGATTGAGCACTTTTTCACCAGCGTTCAAAACGCCTTCATTTTGCGCCTTAAAGCCATACCAAAAATCGGACTTTGTTCGGGCAAAATCAGAGGCAAGAAGCCTTCGCCCCGTCTCAAGAGCGGCTTTTTTGTCCTCCTTGCAATGGTCAATCACATAGCGATAGGCGGCGACAACACTTCCCACATATTCTGCGCTTTTCATTCTTCCTTCAATTTTAAACGAGTCAACGCCAATATCCATCAAATCGGGAATATGATTTATGAGCTGCATATCGCATGGAGAAAAATAATATCCTTTTGCAAGACCATCGGGATACTGCGCAGTGTAATAACGACGGCAGGCTTGTGTGCACATCCCACGATTCGCTGACTTTCCACCAAGAAAACTTGAAAAAAGACAAAGCCCCGACTCGCTCACACACAACGCTCCATGCACAAAAACCTCAAGCTCTGCAGAAGTGCCTTTTTTTATCTCTGCGATTTCATCCAGAGCCAACTCGCGTGCAAGCACAACGCGTTTCACACCTTCTTTATACAGTAAATTTGCGGCAGCGGCACTTTCCACATTCATTTGCGTTGACGCGTGAATTTCTATATTGGGAAAAAATTCCTGACACATTCTGACAACACCGTAGTCCTGCACAATAATGCCGTCAGGTCCGACCCTGTTGATATATGAAAGAAGCCGATACAACCGCTCAGTCTCACGCTCCTCAAAAACAGTATTTAAAGTGAGATAAATTTTTTTACCCTGTTTATGGACGGCATACACAGCCGCTTCAAATTGATTCCACGCAAAATTAGAGGTTCTCATACGCGCGTTAAAACTTTTCAATCCAAGATAAACGGCATCAGCCCCCTCTCCAATCGCGGCATCAAGAGATTCAATATTGCCCGCAGGCGCTAATAATTCAGACATAGACGCATTCTACCATAAATGAGTTTTTTTTTCTAGTTGCAATTTATACCTGAAAGATTTATCATTATAGAGATGATAAAAATGAGACTTTTTTTAGCAGCGCACATTATTTTTGCGATGTTTAGTTTTGCCGTCTACAGCGCAGGAAATCCAAAGAACAACCGCCCCATAGTCCGCGACATTATTGCGACAGGAACTGCAAACACAGCGATAAACATTTCCTGGACAATACCTAAAAACCCCTCTCCTAAAATAAACAGTTTTTTACTGTACCGAAGCACTCGTCCCATCGACTCATATTACGACATTTCAGGAAACGCTCCAATCGCAACGCTTTTTGCAGACACATCATTTTACGCAGACACCGTTGACAACTACATCGACTATTATTATGCTGTCGTTGCAATGACCACCACAGGAGTGTATGACATAGTTATTCCATCGATAAATGCAACGGTTTCAGGAACGCATTTAAAAATGCCAACGCCAAGCGAGCATATACAATCCACCGCATCCGCAAAAGAAAAAATCTTTTCTTCGGAAAATATGCGGGAAACCCCTCTGCCCTACCTTGACTTAATCGAAAGCCAAAACAAAAAGCCGCTGAAAATGAGCGATGAAGCACACATTGCGGCAACAAGGCTCGGCAAGGTTCAAGGACAGGCGCAAAAACCGCTCGCCCCCCATATCTTTGAAGACGATTTGATTTCTCCCGATGGGGGCGATGCCTTTATTCTCTTTGAAATTTTAAGAACCGCATTCATTCAAAAAAAATACAAGGAGTCAGCGGAGCAATTGGAACACCTCATCGGCACAAATTGCGTGGAAGATGTGAAGAATCGCGCCTTATTCTATCTTGCAGAATCATACTACTATTCCAAAGAGTACAAAGCCGCAACCGAGACATTTCTCAAAGTATACGACATCTATTCCTCAATTTCAAAACGCTGGATAGACTCTTCTTTGGATTTCTTTGAAATTCCAGAATGACTTACGATAGTTTTTAAATAGGCTTCATTTCAAGCTTTTGTAAAAACGAGGTGTGCGAAGGGGGCATACACACAAGTAAAATAAAAAAGCGGAGCATCACAACTCCGCCTTTTAAATCTTTAAATACCAACCCACGAGCAAGTTTTTGTGGTCTTGCCACAAAAACTTGAAGCGAACGCTGAACCAACATTCACCGAAGAACCCATTCTTGCGTTTGCTACATTTCGCAAATCGGAACGAATGTCTCGGCTTTGAGAGAAGCGCCGCCTATCAAGCCACCGTCAATGTCAGGCTGAGCAAGCAGCTCTTTTGCATTCGATGCCTTCATTGAGCCGCCATATTGGATAATAACTTCGTCCGCAACATTCTGGTCATACAACTTTGCGATATAACCACGAATAAATTTGTGCATCGCCTGCGCATCTTCAGGAGTAGCGGTTTTTCCCGTGCCAATCGCCCAAACAGGCTCGTACGCAATGGTAATTTTTTTCATCTGTTCAGCACTAACACCTGCAAGGTCAGCAGAAAGCTGGAACGCACACACCTGCTCCGCTTCTCCAGCCTCTCTTTCGCTCAAAAGCTCTCCGATGCAGAGGTCAACCTCAAGTCCGCTTGCAAGAGCCTTGCGCACTTTTTTATTGATAAGCTCATCACTTTCGCCAATTTCGTGTCTTCTTTCAGAGTGACCAAGGATTACGCACTGGCATCCAATGTCCTTGAGCATTTCGCAGGAAATCTCGCCCGTATGCGCGCCATTGCCTGTAGCGGCAACATCCTGCGCTGCAAGGATGATATTAGAACCCTTCAAAACTTCGCTCACCGCATCAAGATACACATAAGGCACACCAATCATAAATTTGTTTGTCTTTCCCTTCAATTGGGAAACTAAATCCTTCGCCAAAGCCACCGCCTCAGCCTTTGTTGTGTTCATCTTCCAGTTGCCCGCAATATAATGTGTTCGTGACATATATCCCCCTGTACCTCATTTAAAAAATAAAAATGCGCGATGTAGGAATCGAACCTACGACCTCAAGCGTGTCATGCTTGCACTCTAACCAACTGAGCTAATCGCGCGACTGTCATAAAAGACAAAATCTATTATAGCACTTTTTACAAAACAATACAAGCAAAATTAAACCCACTCTCAAAATTAAATCCGCAGCGGAAATCAATTTTTGGCAATTATAACACTGTCTTTGAGAGTTTACCAGCTGCCCCCCCCCCTTTTTTTTGAAAATTGATTTCCGCACAAACAAAAAATGTAGTTTTAATGTCATTGATTTTGCGTTATACTATTTGAAAGAGGGGAAAATGCTTTTAAAATTTAGGATTGAGCATACAGAATGTGATTTTAAACGCGAAGTCGAGCACATAAAAACGAAGAGTTGGCTAAAGAGTGTAAGCGCCTTTGCAAATGGAATCGGTGGACTTTTAATTTTTGGCATTGATGACAAGACGCGTGAGCATTTTCCCATTAAGGATATTCAAGGCGAAATTGAATTTATCACTTCCTGCATAAAAGACCGCATTTTTCCTATTCCAGATTTTGTGCTTGAGCCAGATTTCATTGAAGAAAATAAGCAAGTTCTTGTTCTGAAAGTTAATGGTGGACTTAACACACCCTATTATTTGAATGAAAATTCAACGAAGATTACTTTTATTCGTGCTGGCAGTTCCACTGTGCAAGCGGATACCTTGATTTTGCACGAGCTCATTTTAAAGGGGTTAAATAAAACATGGGACACATTAAAATCAGAATTTGAAGCAAAGGATTTCAGTTTTACATTTCTTGAATCATTTTATAACAAAACAACAGGGAACAGGCTTGAACATTCAGATTATTATTCTTTTGGTCTGCTGACAAAAGATAATTTTTTAACGAATGCAGGGGTGCTTTTTACAGATTTATGCCCTTTGCGTCAGTCAAGAATTTTTTGCACACGATGGAATGGACTGACAAAAGCCGCAAGCTCTTTAGATGCCATTGATGATAAAGAATTGAGCGGAAATATTCTGCAACTTTTAAATTCTGCACAAGATTTTATAACTATTTACAATCCAAAGATGTGGTATAAAACTGCGGATTCTAGAGTAGAAAAGCAGGGGTATCCTAAACGCGCTGTGTTTGAATCTCTTGTAAATGCACTTGTTCATCGTGATTATGGAGTTCAGGGGAGCGAAATTCATATTGACATCTTTGATGACAGAATGGAAATTTCCAATCCTGGCGGCATGTATGATGGAATTCCCATTCAAAATCAAAAAATTGAAGAAGTAATTTCCACACGAAGAAATCCGGTCATTGCAGATTTTATGAATCGAATAAACCTTATGGAGCGAAGAGGGAGTGGATTTAGAAAAATTCTTGAAGCCATAAAAAGTGAGGTCGATTTTAAAGAGTCCGATTTGCCTGAATTCACCTCAAATATTCATAGATTTACCATTGTTTTGAAAAATACGATTTATTCAAAAACTGCAATGGCAAATAGCGAAGTTCAAAATGAGGGATTAAATGAGGGATTAAATGAGGGATTAAATGAGGGATTAAATCTTTCGGAAAAAGAAGTTGTTATTTATAACCTCATAAAAGAATCACAAGAAATCACCTCAAAAGAAATAATCGAAAAAACGAATTATTCGCATGCCACCGTTGAGCGAGCGATAAAGAAATTGACTGATGAATTACAATGCATTGAACGCATAGGCTCTAGAAAAACAGGTTTTTGGAAGACAAGAGATACGACAGAGAATTGAGGCGCTCCTCAAAACAAATGTTTTTAAGAAAACCTCAATTAAGAACAACAATTTACAGTACCGTTCTATATGCATATACGCTCCACAAAAAGACATTTCAGAAGATTTTGAAACCGATGTGACAACAAGTGGAAAATCCGCGCCAATAGATCGGCAATTTCTGCGAAAGCGTTAGAAACACATCGAACGGTGCGATTGAGGAGAAGCAAGGAAAGAGGATAAATCCTTGTTTGATAGCAGAATTGATTTAGTAAAGTTTACATTTACAATCAATGAAAACTTCGTGAATTACAAATTTTGCCCTATCTGTTAAACCCAAGTAGTCATATTCGTCTTTAATTGCAGCTTTCCATTCAGCCTCGGATGTTACTCCGTAATCATTCTCCTTTGTATCATAACCATTTATGAAAAAAATATTCACTAACTCTGCTTTTATGCCACAAATTTCATTTAAAAAATATATAAATGCCAAACGATTTGCTTGTTGGTAATACTTTTTTGTCCAATCGTTAACAGCCTTTATACCAAAAAACTCTCTCGTTTTTTCAAAGGCTTCATCTATATGTTTTTTACTATCTGCATTTTCCGCCCCGCAATCAGATTCCAATTCACTTTTTAAACTGTTAGTTTCAAGATGAGCTTTAGCCTCAACTAAATAAATAACTTTGTTGCAATAAAAAATTCCGTCCCAATTTTGAGAATTTCCAGATTGTGGCCAAAAGTTCTTCCATTTCGCTTTTATACTTGCATAATCAGGATAATTTTTTAAAAATTCAATCCCCTTAAATTCTCCGTCTAATGAAAGTCGCTTTGAATCACTAGGATAATCTTCCCATTCAATAACTCCTTCAATTCCAGTCTGTTTTAAAATTTCATTGTTCAAGAAATTTCTGTGATGCCCTAGAAATCTAAGCAATTGATATTCGCTACCATAACCTAAAGCCATTTCCGCCATAGCGCACTCCTAAAATTTATATTACATCTAAAATTGCATTTCATTTATTATATCACAAATTTTACATACAGAAAAAAATAATCACATTACCCCCTCTCGGGAAAGAGAAAAGGCGTGGAAAAGAGAAAACCCAAGGGAGGGTTGTCGCTTCCCCCCCCCCCCCTAAATATCATCTCTAAAAATCAAAGAAGCCTTTTGCCTTCAAGAGTTCGGCGTTCAGGATGCCACCGAGAGCGGCGCCGCGCTTTGTGTTGTGGCTCAAGGCGATGAATTTCACATCGAACACATTACACTTTCTCAAGCGGCCGATAACACATGCCATGCCTTTTTCGGTCTCACGGTCGCGCCGTGGCTGGGGTCGGTTCTCCTCATGGCGCACAACGATTGGATGCACTGGAGCGGACGGCAGATGCAGCTCCTGCGGAAGAGATGTGTAGGTCGTCCACACGCGCTCAATCTCCTCAAGGCTCGGCTTTTTCTCTTCGGGCAAGTCGAATTCAAGGGAAACACATGCGGTGTGCCCATCAACAACAGGAACGCGCGTGCAGGTGGAAGAAACGATAGGAAAGGCGGCATTCTCGATTTTTCCGTCCTTCACTTCGCCCAAAATTTTCAAGCACTCCTTTTCGGTCTTTTCCTCTTCTCCGCCGATAAACGGAACGATGTTGTCTATCATATCAAAAGAGGGAACGCCAGGATAGCCTGCGCCACTGGTCGCCTGTAAAGTGGTGACAATCATACGCTTTACAGGATAGCCCGCTTGAATGAGCGCGTGAAGCGGCATCATATATGTCTGGAGCGAACAATTCGGCTTCACCGCGATAAAGCCCTTGTCCCACGAATGGTGCTTTCTTTGGGAGGCAATCACATCAAGATGAGAATAGTTTATCTCGGGAACAAGCATCGGCACATCGGCCGTCCATCGGTTCGCGCTTGCGTTTGAAACAACAGGGATTCCCTCGGCGGCATATCGCTCCTCCAACGCCTTTATCTCATCCTTTCCCATTTCAAGCGCGGAAAACACAAAGACGCACTTTCCAAGGGCCGCCTTTTCGTCATTCGCATTCTGAACGACTAAATCCGCAACGGTCTCGGGAATATTCTCCCCGATAAGCCAACGATTTTGCACCGCATCTTTATACAGTTTTCCTGCAGAGCGTGGACTTGCCGCCACATAAGACACTTCAAACCACGGATGATTTTCAAGCAATTTTATATACCGCTGCCCCACCATCCCCGTTGCGCCAAGCACTCCAACCTTTATTTTTTCTTGCATAATTAAGTCTCCTTTTTTATAAAATTAATTTCTTTAAAACTTCCTAATAGCGCCACGCAAGCGCACTTATTAGAAATCTAGCACATTTTAGGGCAGAGCGAACAAAAGCAGAGCGAACAAAACTTGAAGCGAGGAGGCGAACACGAGCCCCTCGTCATTGCGCTATCGATAGAAGCTCGCCCCGCATTCGTTCAGTCCCGCAATAACATCTCATAGCAAACATGTCGTTCCGCTCTCGCACCATACAAACAAGTCTATAGCCCACATTCCTTTATTGCTGTTTCAATTGTCCTCTTCGCGCCCTCTGTCACTTCAACGAGCGGAAGACGCACAGCCCCCGCGGGAAGCCCCTTGTAGTTCATCGCATATTTTATTGAGGTTGGGTTTCCATCGGCGAACGCCGCCTTAAAGAACGGCATAAGCCTATAGTGAATCTTTCTTGCCTCGTCAAAATGCCCTTCAAGAGCCGCTGAAACCATATCCGTAATCAAACGGGGTATCATATTTGAAACAACGGAAATCACACCATCTCCACCCATTGCAAGAAGCGGAAGCGTCAATCCATCATCGCCGCTCAAAACCGCAAAATCAGGATGCTTTGATTTTATTTCTGCAATCACTTCCATCATCTGATTTATATTTCCACTCGCTTCCTTAACACCTACAATATTTGGCAAATCCGCGATTCGTAAAAGCACATCGGTCGGAATATTCGTGCCTGTCCGCCCTTGGATATTATACACAATGATTGGAATTCCCACTTTTGAGACCGCCTCAAAATGGCGGAATACGCCTTCTTTTGACGGCTTGTTGTAATACGGTGTGACCACGAGGGCTGCATCCGCGCCGGAAGCAGCTGCGCGCTCCGTGTAGCGCACCGCATCGCGTGTATTATTGCTCCCTGTTCCCACAATAAGAGGAATTCTCTTGCCCGTTGATTTTTCCCAGTCGACGCGCTCCTCCATAATTATGGAAATCATTTTTTCTTCTTCGTCTTCTTCAAGCGTGGGAGTCTCACTTGTGGTACACAGAGGAACGAGACCGTTTATTCCACCTTCCAACTGGTTTTTTATATGCTTCCTAAATCCATCATAATCAATAGAGCCATCATCGTTCATCGGCGTAATCATAGCCGTAAAAGCCCCTTTCAACTTTATCATAACTTAAATCCTCGCAATAGAAATATGTGTCATTATCTCATTTTCTCGCATTATATTCAAGGTGGGGAAAAATAGAACAAAAGGGAATCACTATTAGGGCGTTCCCTAGGGCGAACAAGTTCGCCCTAGGTCGGGCTTTGCAGGGCTTCGCTAACGCTCCGACCTCGCTATCGCGAGTTTGCTTCGCACCCTTCCAATCCCTAACGCAACCGGGGGCAGAGCAAGAAGAAAACTCGCCAAAACTCTTGCTTTGTTGATACCGTTTAAAACCACACGACCACTTTAGATATTCTAAATGTAAAAAAGCAAAAAAAAATCCACCTTTTTTAGGTGGACAAGGTTGAGACTGACACGATTCGAACGTGCGACCTCCACCTCCGCAGGGTGGCGCTCTAATCCAGCTGAGCTACAATCTCATACTAAAATGAACGGTAGAACTTCAGAGTATTCGGAGGCGACAGGAGTTGAACCTGCCCAGCCCTTTCGGAACTGACGGATTAGCAATCCGTTGTATTACCGCTCTACCACACCTCCAGCAAGAAAGTCGGAGCGGGAGGGATTCGAACCCCCGTATTCTTGCGAATAAACGGTTTTCAAGACCGCCCCAGTACGACCGCTTTGGTACCGCTCCAAAAAAATATATTATATATATTATCGAATCGTGCAAAAATAATCAAGAGTAGAAGTCACATTTTGGTGTATATTTTTGTAATTTTTTGCGCTCTATTTACATTCACTATTAGTATGAATGTCGACTTTTATCCTAATACAAGAAAAACATGCGCGAAGGCGCAAGGGCGAACACAAGATTTATACACCAAGGCGATTAGGTCGAAATCGCCGCGCATTTTTTTGCGAATGCAAAAAAATGAAAGTGGTACTACACTGCCGAACACTCGTTTTTTCTTTGCCTTCAATCTTTGGAAGTTCGCCCTTCCCTTTCTTCTTGCGAAGCAAGTGTAAGTTGTTGCTTCGGTGCAAAGACAAAATCGCATCCGATTGCGGTCGCTGCAAAAGCAGTCGGCGGAAGATGCATAGTTGTTCTGCACAGTCTTAAAATTTCCGACTTCCGCCGTGCAGTTTTTGCAAATGCAAAAACTGTTTAGCGTAGCGACACGAACTTGTTCGTTATTGCCGAAATCAGCGTGCTGCCCCACGACTGTCAAATACGGTGTATTAACTGGTGGACAGCCCTGCAACTGGAAGTTGTTTTTTTAATTTTTTTTAAAGTCAACATTCATACTATTATTTCTTTTTTTACTCTTTTTTGTTATATTTAGAAAAAGGGTGAACACGAAATTTATACACCAATGTAAATTGCGTCGAGGTTCGCTGCGCTTCGCTACCATTTTTTTGCATTCGCAAAAAAATGTATGCCGCATTCGCGTAGAGTGTTGTGGGGTACGCTTGAAGCTGCTCCCTAATGGGCCAGCTGCGAGCACCTCGCTTGAGGAGGTAAGGCGCACCGAAGTGCGACCGCAGGGGAAGGTTTTGCTAGCAACCGTGCGTTACGCACTTATTGCAAATTCCCCCCTTAATTACATATACAAGAGGTTTATTATTATGGAAGAAAGAAATGGAGTTTTGCCAACTATCGAAGAGCGTGTGAAAGAAGCCATGGAAATGTTCAGACCGCAATTGCAGGCTGACGGCGGAGATATGGAATTTGTTGGAATCGACGAGCAAAATCGCGTCCACCTGAATTTGGTTGGAGCGTGCGGAAACTGTCCGATGGCGGTGATGACGCTGAAAATGGGCGTGGAGCGATATATTCAAGATGCAGTGCCTGAAATTACCGAAGTCGTGCAGGACAATGCACAAGGTGATTTTTACGGAGATTTTTAATCGGCTTTATTTTTATAATCAATTTTTGAAGGATGAGAAAAATGACTATCGCACAAGACACATATGTTTCATTTCACTACACATTAAAAGATGTGGAAGGAAATGTCATTGACTCTTCGGAGGGGAAATCGCCATTGTCATATATACACGGAAAAGGAATGCTCATTCAAGGGCTGGAAAATGCACTTGAGGGAAAAACTGCGAGGGAAAAATTTCAAGTGACAATACAACCAAGCGACGCATATGGAGAATACAACGACCGACTTGTACTTGACATCCCCAAAAACCAGTTTGAAGACGGCTCTCCCATTGAGATTGGGATGCCTTTCCAAGCGCAGATGCCAGATGGCACTCCTGTTATTGTCCACATAAAAAACATTTCAGGAGACACAATCACCGTTGATGGAAACCACGAGCTTGCAGGAAAAACACTTGTGTTTGATGTGGGAATCGTTGAAGTGCGCGAGTCCACCGAAGAAGAACGAAATCCTCACAAATGCGGAGGGTGTGGTGGCTGCGGGGATTGCGGCGGCACAGGACACAATCATGAAGGAGAATGTGGAGGGCGTGGCGAAGGCGGTTGCAGTGGATGTGGCGGCGAAGGGCACAACTGCGATGGAGAGTGCGAGGGCGATTGCCATGAAGAAGGACATCGCAAGGGAAAATGTGCCAGAGAATGCAAGCGCAAAGACGAACACTAGATTTATACACCAAACTTTATCGGTCGAAGTTCGTCTCGCAGTTTTGCATTCGCAAAACTGTAAATGGATACTACAGTTTACAAACACTAGGTTATCCTCCGCTTTTTGGAGGTCGAAGTTTGCGTCACAGTTTTCGCTCTTCGAAAACTATAAAATGAGCATAGGAAAATGCAAACACAAGAACAAACGCTCGTCTATTGAGATTTTTCTAAAATTGCAATTTTGGGAAAACTAGCCTCGATGTATTTGCGAGAAACGGCAGTCTCTCCTTTATCTTACCTGCATTTCTCGACGAGGCTCTCCCAAAAAACATTTATTTTTAGGAGAGCCTCTATCGCTATCGTTAGAAGCTCACCTTGCATTCGCTCGTTCGCATACTTTTTTATGTGAGTCAAAACTTGAAATGAAAGCAAGGTTTAAAATCCACGCTGAATTGGCGCGTGGATTTTAATCTCGAGTTTACTACACAAACTCGCTTATTGACTGTCGTTTCTCGCTTCGTTACGAAACGACCTTTTCAACATTCTCGGAAACTGAAGTTTCCTGCGATGTTGAAAAATAAGGAAGGCTAAAAAACCACGCTGAAATAGCGCGTGGTTTTTCTTCTCGAGTTTTGTTCCAAAACTCGCTCATCACACCGCGATTCTTCACTTCGTTGCAGAACCGCATTTGCAACAGTTTCGGAAACTGAAGTTTCCTCAAATGTTGCAAATTAAGGAACATTTAAATCCGCACTGGAATGCGTCGCAAGCCAAACTTGTAAAAATTGAGGCCTTCCAAAAAACAGATGTATGAATGTCGACTTTCACAAAAAGTGTAAAACCATTCTCCCAGTTGCAGGGAGGAAGGTCAAAATCCGGGGCTAGCCCCTCGCACTGATTTCGGTAAAGATTATCCAATCGCCCGCCTATCGGCGGACGACCGCAATCAGAGCGATTTTGACTTCCTCCCTGCTCCTTCGCGAATGTTTTTCTCATAATATTACAAAAGTCGACATTCATACTAGATGTTTTTTGCGACAACATTTTCCATCCCGTTACTCTGACATGTGCCTCTGCGTTTGCCCTGTCGAAGCATTGAATTTTTATATGTTTCGGAGTAAACTATTCCTATGTCAGAAAAACGGTATACACTAATGAACAAGACAACTCCTCTGTGCGATTTTGAAATCACTGGAGAAGGCGATTTGGAGCTGTGCAAAATCACCCGTCAATACAAGGAGCTTCCGTTTTGGTGTTCAGATGTTGACTCATGGATTTCAAACAGGAGCGCGGCAAAGCATCGCAAGCATATAAATAAAATCCTTGAAATGTGTGGAGGGAAAACAAAATCAGGTTTTATCTCTCTCACGCACTGCCTTTCGATCACTGACACGCTGTGGGTAAAAAGCTCACAAGAGGATGTGACATGGGAAGAATTGAATCTTTACAACAATAATTTTGATGAAGTCATATCCCGCCTTTCGTTCGATGGAAATGGGCTTTTTGGAATGCAAATGTCAACCGCCTCGCCAGAACTCACGACAGATGGGGCGTATGACAAATGCTGGCTCAATGAAAAGGACGGCATCCACCTTATAAAGACAGGAAGCGACGGGGCAAGAAACGCAGGACTAGAGCCGTACGGGGAAGTGCTTGCAAGCCAGGTTTTTGAGAAAATATGCGCATCGGTAAAATACACATTGCGAAAATTTTCAGGACGCGTGGTTTCGGACTGCAAGCTTTTTACAAACGAGGAATGTGGCTATAAACCAATTTCTATTTTTTTCAAGGAAAGGCTCACATTGCCTCGCCTTATTGAAATCTACGACAAACTTGACTGTGGAGACGACTTTCGTAGAATGATTGTTGCGGACTGCATAACATTGAATTGCGACCGCCATTTTGGAAATTTCGGTTTTCTTGTGGACAATGAGACATTCGAGCAAAAATGCCTCAACCCCTGCTTTGATTTTAACATGGCGTTCGTCCCGTTCGCGGAGGAGGAGATTGACTTCAAGGATTTTGACGACTACCTTTCATTGCGAGGGCCCGTCATTGGAAGCGACTATGTTGCGCCGGCAAAAGCGATACTGACACCTGAGATAAAAAAATGCGTTGAGGAAATCCGCGAAATAAGTCTCGTTGTTGCGACCGATGAAAAATTCAGTGAAAAACGCCTCGCCCACATGAACATGATTAAAAATGTGCAATGTGAACGGATTTTGGGATTTGACGCAGAATGGAAATTTTAGGGAAAATGAAAAAGACGATTTTTATAAAGATGGCACTGCTTGCGATTTCCGCCGCCTGCGTTTTTTCACAGGAGGCGTTGAAGTCTATTGAGGAGGAATACTACGATTTTCTTTCTCTCCAAGGAATCACAAACCGCCCCTCCCTAAACTACCGCACATTGAGCGACTCTGTGTGGCTTTTTAATGTGGAGGAAAACGAACTTGAAACGGCAGAGGCAAATGAGACAAACGAATTAACTGACCCAGCAGAATCGTCCGAAGCAATTAACACAACTGAAGCAATCGAAATAATCGCCGCCAATGCTGGAGAAACCGCTGCCACAGTCGAAGCATTTGAAACAGCCGAGTCAACGGATGCTCAAACAGATGAATCAAGCGAGGAAGGCAAAAATGCAAATCAAGCTGCAAAGAAAAAAAAGAAGCGGGCAAAAAATACAAAATCTTCTTCTCGCCCTACCCTTTTGCATCCGTGGCAGAACCTAAACCTTGGAAAGACGCGCGCCCTTTGGCAACACAAGAATCCGTCCCAAAATTTTTATATGCGCGGCGTAAAGCAAGGCGTTTTCCTCAAAGTCTATGGACCAGAATGGTTCAACTCCTTCAACACCGCCGCCCCCTACGGACAAAACGACGGCGCACTGTGGCAAGGCAAGGGATACAACACCTCCCTCACGACCGGCGTGCGCCTTGAGGGATACGGGCTGGAAATGACATTGAAGCCGCAGGTGAGCTTTAGTCAGAACATGGAATTTGATTTGGTAGGTCCTGGCG
>X363_Desmarests_Spiny_Pocket_Mouse__coassemble_444_pt1 | contig 26301 bp, 21 predicted proteins | sample X363_Desmarests_Spiny_Pocket_Mouse__metabat2_high_PE_007 | metagenome-assembled genome bin X363_Desmarests_Spiny_Pocket_Mouse | reverse complement strand
GCCGAAAGGGAAGTGTAGTCGGCAAGCCAATTTGAAAAATCGGATTCGGTCATAGGCTGTTTTAGCATACTCCCTGATATTTTTTTCGGTCAAGCAAAAGAGATGTGTTGTTGAATTTAGTTTACCCATGTCTTCTTCATTTTTTCTTGAATTCTTTTTTTGCCATAGTGCATGTTTTCTATAAACCTATGCATTTTCAATTCTAAACAATTTATCATGTTGTGATAACTCTAAAACGATATTTTCTTCAACAATTAATGACTTGGGTAATTTGTCTTTTAAAATTGGTATAATGAGTTGTATGTTATGATTTTTAACAAATTCCGCAACCTTTTCAAGTTGATTTCCATGTAACAATTCTTTCTTATCATTCAACAAAAAATCAAAGCAGGGAATGTTTTCTTGACGAGCATAAAGAATGTATGCCAAGTCGAAGCAAAGTATTTCTCCTTGCTTTTTTCCTGAACTCATGTTGGTATTAAAAGACTTAAATTCATACAAAGTTTTTCCTTTTTTCTGTGTTTTATCACAGGTTAAAACATATTGTTCATTGTATAGTTCTGTAGAAATTGCAGAATATATTTTATTAAAACGAGATATTCGCTCATTTAAGTCTTTTTCAAATTGTTCAGAAAATAGCTTGGAGTTAATTGAAGTCAATTTTTCGTCAATATCATTTATTTCTTTTTCAACAGATTCAATTTGCTGTATTTTAGTTTCATACTCGCCTTTCTGCCGATATTTATCATTTAATGCGGCGATAACATCTTCTAAATCAGTAAAAGAATCTTTTTTGGAAATTTTAACTACAAGGTTCTTTTCTTCATCCAATAAATTATTTAATTCTTTTTGTTTTTTCAAAATCTCTTGTTCCAAATCAGGAAGTTCCGAAGAAATGAATTTTATTTTTTCAACAATCATTTTGTTATGGTAATCAACTAATTCTTCAAATGTCCGTTCAAGTTGATTGATATTTTTCTTTACATCTTCGTATACTTTTCTTAACTGTATGAAATCAATATTTGACTTGTTGATTTTTAATTCATCCACTGTTTCCTCTATGAGATTCTTTCTAATATTCATGGAAGAAATTTCAGATGAAAGTTTGTTTATATTATATTTTATTGTATCAAGATTTTCCAAGTCGTTTTCAAATTCGGTATTTACACCAAAAGAAGTTTTCTTCTCATCAAGTTCTTCAATATCAATCTCTATTTGCTTTAAGAAGGTCTCATAATTTTTTTTTGTTTTGCCATTTTCCAAGCGAGCTTTATATCTTTCCTCTTGCTTCCGTTGTTCACCAAGCTTGTATTTTTCATCCCCATGTTCAAAATTACATCCCAATAAATATAAATACAGACTTTCATACTCTATATCCTTAGAGTAATGATCCAATGTTTTTAAGGTGTTAGTTATTGTTTTTTCTGTATATCTATTGTTGTGCGATATAATTTGCCTAAAAGTCGGTTTTTCGTATTTTTGAGTTGGAAAGAAAATAGTTAACAATCGTTTTTCAAAATCCTTATCTAAAATAGGTTCTCCATTTATTTCTCTTATAGAATTTTTATATTTTAAAAAATTACGCTTTATGCTAATAGTTTTATTTTCGATGAAATTGCTGACGAGCTCCAATGTAATGGAGACCTGCTGTTCTTCAAGAAATTTTTTTACTAAATCATATTCATTTTTTCGTGTTTCAATGTCTTGATAAATAATACTTGGATTTGCTCCAAAACAAACATCAACAAGTTTCAAAACAGTTGTTTTCCCAACATTGTTTCCAGTCATTGTCTTTTTTGCTTCAATGGGAGTGTTGTCAATTATTAAATTCAAGCCGTTATGAAATGTTATGTCTCTAATGATTCCTGAAACGGACTCAATTTTCATTGATTTTATATACATAATTGAACATCTCCCGCATCATTTATTTTTGCAGCATCGATTAAATAAAGCCAATCCAAAGAAAGAGAATAGAGATAGAAAGATATATCGTTTGTCGATTTTATCTTTTGATATAAATTGAATAACGAAATAGAGTTGAGATTACGCAGTTCTTTTAAAATCAAATAACCGACATAAAAAAGCGTGTATTCAGGTTTTACATTATCTGGTAGCAACATATACATCGTCTCCTAAATTTCCAAACTCAGAACTTTTTGGATTTTCAAAAATTTTACATTTCATAAAAGCATCTACAACAATTATCTGAATGCATAATTCTAACATTTCTTCAGAAACATCTTCTAGATTTGAACTTTCTCTTGCTTTTATTTTCACTTGTTCTATAATTTCGTCAAACAATTTTGAAGGCTCGCTTTTTTTATTTTTTAACTCGTGATAAACCGTTCTCAAAGAATTTAAAACTGCTACACTTGTATTTTTTCCTGCTCGGTCAAATTCTGTATATTTTTCTTGTAATTTCCCAAGATAAATACTATAATCTCGTATAAAGTTTTTCTTTGTGTCAAGCAAATTGAATTTTATTTTTTTTTCTATCTCAAAATCCAATTTGTTTGGAAATTTCTCATCTTGAAAATTGTCCTTTGAAAAGGCGTTTATGACCTTTGCTAAGTCAGTGTCATATTTGACTATGTCTGGCGTAAATCCAATTTCTTTTTTTACCAAATCATAAATCTCTTTCGTCTTTTCTATAGGAGAATTTTGAATGATAGAAAGTATCTTCTTTAAATAAAATATATTTTCCCTTGGTTCAAAATTTATTCCATGAGGATTTTTGTATTTGTTCTTCAAAAGACCGTCACAATCTGTATTCCCTATGAATATAAACCATAGTTTAAAAGTAGTATAGTTTTGTAAAACTGGCTTTGAAAGCGTTTTTTCAACCTTCTTTTTTGTAGCGGTTGAAGAGATTTGTATAACAATCTTATTTTTAGTGTCAATTAAATCAATGCTTTCTACATTATGTTTTTTTACATTGGCGTTTTTTAATTCTAAATCAAATATCAAATTAAATAATGAGGCAAAGAAATTTTCATTATGTATATTTAAATCAAGGAGGTTCAATGAGGAGCGAATGCTTACCCGAGTGGCAAGAGTGGATAGTTTTTCTTCAATAAAGTTAAAATATTTCATTCGTTCCATACTTTCCACACTTCTCCAATAGTCAACAGCTTAATACATTTCATCAATCAATAATTACTAGTCCTTAATTTTATACAATATGTACACTTCCTCACAGGAGCCATCTGCATTGCTCGATATGCTAATTGGTATGACATTAGGATTTGAAATAAGGAAATCATTCACTTGTTGTTCAATCGTTTTTTTATAAACATCATAACCATGATCTTTTCCAAGCATATTAAAACATTTGACTCTGTACATATTCGAAACTCCTGTTGCTTATCAATTTCTATTCTCTAATATAGATTATTTCATAGTAGTATAAAAAAATCAAGTATAAATACATGATAACTTATGTATTTATACTTGAAAATTTTGGAAAGGGCTTTGAGAGATTGGAAATGTAAAAAAATATGGACAAAAAAAGTTGTGTCATAATGATGTCTCCAATTTTAGTTTTGAGCTTTCTTCAAAAAACCTTTTGTTGATTATTGTTTTCATCTCTAAATGACTTTTTAACAATGAAGAAATTTTCAACTTTTTCATTGTTAAAAATTTAATGAACGGCGTTTCAGAAAACCTTCAATCTCTTTTTGACGAAGCAAAGAAATTGCAAATAAATTTTGCCGATTCGATCCCAGCGTTTGAAATTTGGTTTTTGCTTCATTATGAAATGCCAAAACATTTTTATGAAAATCAAGATGAAGCAATCAAAGATTTGCAAAAGCATATTATCGGCTATTCGAAGGAACAGAAGTGGCTTTCTTGCGCAAACCTTTATTCAAGACTAAAGTCACATTTGGAAAATGCAATTGGTAATTCCGAGAAACTTGAAAAAACAAACAGAGAGCAACATTCTGAACAGAGCACCCAATGTAATGTCTACAAATTGTTTGCAGACATTGAAAAAATTAAATGGTAATTACCTCTCTCAAAAAAACATTACAATTACTACACCCAATCTCCTCCAATCTTCTCCGCAATCGCCACGTCTGCTGCTGCCCAATCGAGCGACATCAATTCATTGCGGGAAAGCCATTTGCTAGCGAGGTGTTCGCGGAGAGTGAGCGTTTCACTTGGGCGTGCCAATGTACAATAAAAGGCGTGCATCGTAATGCTGAATGTGTTGTATTCGTGATGAACAGTGATGATAAAATCTCCCACGATAATTTCCGCGCCGAATTCTTCTTTGATTTCACGAGCAAGTGCCGCTTCTAGCGTTTCCCCTGGTTCAATTTTACCGCCGGGAAATTCCCATTTGTAATTGGTTTCGTTTGGAGAGGCGTTCGGCTTTGGGCCTGGTCGCTGTGCTGCAAAAATCTGTGTTGCGCCACTTGGGGCAATTCTAGAAATTACCGCAGCGACCACTTCAAAATGTTTTTTTGTATTGGGCATCTCTACATCTCCATTATACAGGATATTTTTCATAATGTGAGTTTCTTCTGTTTGTCATGAACACTTTACCCCCCTCCCATTTTTTTTTCTCGCACACATACACAGCTCTTACAGAAGATCTTACCTCTTCGCAAAAAATCTCTCCAGCACTTCCTTGATGTAATGGTATCGCCGTGCGTATGTGTTGTCCACGCGGATGAGCTGCAGGTGGCGGCGGCGACAAATTTCCCCTTTCTTTTGGTCTCGTTTTCGGACGGCAGCGTCTTCACGATGCTCTTTTCCGTCAAGTTCAATGGCGAGAATAGGGATTTCCTTGTTGTAGAGGTCTCGCTCGAAAATCACAAAATCAAATCGACCGCTATAAAAGAGCGAAGGATCTATTTTTTCAGACTCAAATACGGATGCGATTCCTACCTCTTTTTTGATGGTGCATGTATCAATGCTCGTAATCACATTGTCGAGCGCATGGCTGAGTGTTTCAAGAAATTCCTCTTCCGTCTGCGTGCTATACGGTTTTATTCCCAAGGCGCGAGAAGCAGAGAGGTGGGGCGTAATTTCATATTTTCCGTTTGTCTTGATGTAGTTTTTTAGTTCAAACACATCATCGCAATTTTGTTCGGCTTGCATTGCAATGGCTTTTCGCTCTTTATGCAGTCGTTCAATTTCCTTTTCGCTTCCAATGACTATGAGCTTTTCCTTTGCTCGCGAAGTCGCGACATTTATCAGCTCTTTATTTGCGTTGAGCCACTCGTAGGTTTTTGCGCCCGTTTTGTTCGTGAGCGCAAGCGAGAACAAAACCACATCCTTTTCATCGCCCTGAAATGTGTGGACCGTACCGCATGTGACATTTTTTAGGTTGTATTTCTTGAGGAGGCGCTCGATTACATTTTTTTGTTTTGTAAAAGGCGTAATGACTCCAATTGTTTGAGTGGGGTGTGCCTGTGCGTATTTTACGATTTCTTCAGCCTCAAGCGGAGCGATGTTTTTTTCAAGAGATTCGTTGTCTTCTATATTGCAAAATACAAGCGGATTTGTTTCATTTTTATCATTTCTCTGCGTTTCTATTTTTAGCTGATTTCCATAATATTTTTTGTTGTTGAATTCGATAATCTCTTTTGCACATCGATAGTGATGACTCAATAAAATTTCTTTGCTTATGGAGTCTGCTGCGAGAAAGGTCTTATAGATTGAATTCTTGATAAAATCATATTCCTTCGGGATTTTATACATTCTTTTGAGAGCCTCGTTGTCCTTTGTATCAAGCAAAATAACGGGATTGAGTTGTTGCGGATCTCCCACGAGCATTAGTTGCTTTCCACGCAAAATTGGCAAAAGGGAATGCGCTGTATTACACTGGCTCGCCTCGTCGATAATCGTAATGTCAAAATACACATTCGGTGTGCCAATTTTTCCTGCGGATATACAGGTGCTTGCAATAATGGGGAAAATTTTTGTCAAACGAGGAATATTTTTGCTGTCTTTAAGAAAATCAAAGAGTTTTTTTGCGCGTTCTTCATTTTTTAAATCTATAGCCAAAATTATTTCAAGCAAATCTTTGTTTTTGGGTTCTGCAAGCCGTTTTATAAATTTTATAGATGTGTAATAGAAATAGTGCAGCATTTTTTCACTGTTTTCATAGGTGAGCGTAAGCGCATCTTCGTTTTTGATTTCGCCAATTTGACTTAACCGCTTTTTTACCTCTTCAAGTTGGTCTCCTTGTAAAGAGATTTGAAAAGTCATATTTGCATTGATTTCAAGAAGTTGTTCTATCGCATTTTTTCGTTCTTCAAGTTCAATTTTTTCTTCATAGCGTTTTAGAAGTTCTGAAAGCCTTTCAGAGCGTGCTATTTCATTCTCTTTATTATGTTCCAGTGTTTTTGCATAAATCGGCGTGTCTTTCAGACTTAAAAAAATCGTTCTCCACGCATCAAGAGATTCTATTGTTTTCTCAATATTACCAATTCTGAAAATGGGAAATGGAATCTTCTTCCCCCGATATGAAATATTCGCAAGGGCAGTGCAAACGCTGTCAATTGGATGATTGTTAAATGAGGAGAACAAAACGGTCTTTTCGTTGAAAAACGCAGTGAGAACCGTATTTAAAATAGTGCTCGTTTTTCCCGTCCCCGGAGGACCTTGTATATAGGTGAGGGGATACTTCATTGCGTTGTTGATAGCAAGCAGTTGGTCGAGGTTGACATTTCTATTTAAGAGCGCAAGAGGAAATTTTTTATGGCGAATAGGCGGTTTTGTGAGATTTCCAAAAAATGCTTTTAAAGGCTCGCTTGCAGTTTCTTTCTCCATTTGTTCCTTTATAAAATCAAATTCACTTTCCAAATTAACCGAAACATCTCGCGAAAGGGGGATGAGGTAGGGAAGGTCATCAACTTTTTCTTGGGGAAAATGTATATTGCGAGAAATGATGTTCTTTATTTTTTCAGCATTCATTTCAAAGTTTTCAAGAAGAAAATAATCATCCGCATCTAAAAATTGAGATATACTTTGTGTTTCTTTTCCACCGACTTTGAAGTGTTTGCAAATGGTGATGTGGTTGTCGGTAATGAGTGCGCGCCGTTTTACATCAAGAAACAGTTTTTTGTATGCGAGCAAGTGTAATCCTTTTGGGGTGTGGACGCTCAAAATGTTTAGGCACAGGTATCTTGTTTGACAGAAAGAAACGGTGCTTTTTGTTTTTGTCTGAAATTTTTGTATGATACGAGAAAATTGCTCGTTGTTTAAAGTATATTCTCCGTTTATGATTGCATCTCCATCAAAATGCTCAAGAAGCGTGTACAGGTCTTTGTAAGGAGTGCAATTTAACTTTATGCATTCTTGTAGATAGTCAAGAATTTTCAGATTTGTTACAGACCCAAACAGCTTTTGAAACGCATCAGGATATTCTCGTATTTTGTTTTTTAAATTTTCAGGAACAGCGTAAAAAGATTCTTCAATTACGCTTATATGTAAAATTGACTCAATATATAATTTGTCTAAATTCAAAAAAGTTTGTTTTGTGATATGGAAGCCTTCTGCCTTTAAAGTTGCGTCTGTCAAATTTATATCTTGAATGCCAATCCAATAGTGTGTCTGTTTGCCTTCTTTGTTTTTATATTCTATTGAAAGCCATTTGTTTTGTGTGATGGCAGAGAAAATGGTATGCGTAATTTTTGGATTGAACATAAGAATAGTATACCACATAAAACAATGCTTGGCGAATGCCAATATGTTGTTTAAAAATGCGGCTTATCCTTCCAAAGAATTCTCATTCTCTTCATGTTCATCCTTGTTTCGAATTTTTCTGTCGTGCTATCCCCGCGCAATCTGGCTTATCGATTCAACAATGCCCGCCATATTTTGAATTTCGGAGGGGATGATGATTTTTGTGGCCTGTCCGTGTGAAGCGGTTTCAAATGCCTCGAGGCTTCGCAGTTTTATCACTTTTTCATCAATGCCCGCTTCTTTTATCATCACGAGTCCTGCGGCCTTTGCTTGTTGCACTTCTTTTATTGCCTCAGCCTCTCCTTTTGCCTTTTGAACGGCGGCTTCTCTTTCCGCCTCCGCTTCCAAAATCAACGCCTGCTTTTTCCCTTCCGCTTCAAGAATTGCAGCCTGTTTGTGCCCTTCGGCGATGAGAATTTGCTCTCGTCGTTCTCGCTCCGCTTTCATTTGCTTTTCCATTGCCTCGCGAATTGCCTGGGGAGGCTCGATGTTCTTCACTTCCACGCGATTAACTTTTATGCCCCATGGATCTGTCGCTTCATCCAAAATAGAGCGCATTTTTGTATTTATGACATCTCGGCTCGTTAAAGATTCATCCAATTCAAGCTCGCCAATAATGTTTCGTAATGTTGTTGCGGAAAGGTTCTCCAATGCAGAAACGGGCTTTTCCACACCGTATGTGTACAGCTTTGGGTCTGTAATCTGAAAATAGACAACGGTGTCAATCATCATAGTAACATTGTCTTTTGTAATGACTGGCTGTGGCGGAAAATCAAAAACCTTCTCTTTTAACGACATTTTATTTGCAATCTTGTCTATAAAAGGAATCTTTACATGAATCCCCACATTCCATGTGGCAGCATATCCGCCTAATCTTTCTATTATATATGCTTGTGACTGGGAAACCACCCTGATATTCACAATAACCATAATGGTGATAATAATTAGCACCGCCGCTATGATATAAATCATTTTTTCACTCCTTAATTAATAGTATGAATGTCGAGTTTCACAAAAAGTATAAAAACATTCTTCCAGTTGCAGTGAGGAAGGTCAAAATCCGGGGCTAGCCCCTCGCGCTGATTTCGGTAAGGATTATTCAATCGCCTGCCAATGGCAGGCGGCCGCAATCAGAGCGATTTTGCCCTTGCACTGGAGCCGCAAGTTTCGCTTTCTTCGCAAGAAGAAAGCGAAAGGCGAACTTCGACGCAATTTACAGTGGTAGATAAATCTAGTGTTCGCCCTTGCGCCTTCGCGAATGTTTTTTTTAGTTTTTTTTGAATGTCGACATTCATACTATTCTTTTGTTTTTACCGTGATAGTGTTTCCTTCAATAGAAACGACAGAACAAACTGCTCCTTCTTCAATTTTTACATTGTTTTCTGAAGCTGCCGCCCAGATAACGCCGTTTTTTGCTTTTGCCTCTCCTTTTTGAAATTCTGTAATCGTTTTTGTAATGATAACATCTGTTCCAATAATGCTGTCTATATTCGTTTTATTTTTGCCGATTTTCAATTTTTTCACGGCGAACGGTCTTGTAAAAACTATCAAGGCGGCGGTTAAAACGATAAAAATGAGAATCTGCCATCTAACAGGCAGCCCTGTTTTTGCAAGAAAAATCAGAGGGATGGATGCGATTGCCGCCCAAATTGTTGTCAATCCAAAGGTAAGAGCCTCTATAAGGCAACAAACGACCAAAATTCCAATCCAAATCCACGAATTCAAATCTGGTAAAAATGCATACATCTTCGGCACGCTCCCATACTCTTCTTCAGTGTCAACTATCTCTCATTTTATCACGACTCCCATTTTTTTGCAATAATAATACAGCCTTGACAAATATCCGCATAACCCTTTAAAATAAGCATATTGAACGAATATAAAATAGTAGTGAACGACACGGATGTGCTTTCCTGTGTCTGTGGCGCTAATGACAGCAATTTAAAACTCATTGAAAAACACCTCGGCGTTCCTGTCTTTGCGATGGGGACTGAAATTTCTGTGGACACAGATGATGTTGCCTTGCGAGAGGAATTCCACTATATAATCGACAGAATTTCCGACGAGGTTGCAAGCGGCGCACAGAGCTTTCAAGACATTGTCGCTTCTGTTTTGAATCTGGAAAGGCATGCCGACTTGCAAGAGGCATCTATTTCTATTCCTGGCGCGTATAAAAAAGTGTATGCACGAGGGCAGCGGCAGGCGGACTATATACAGTTGCTTAAGACGCGCGATATGGTGTTTTGCTGTGGAGAGTCGGGGACGGGAAAAACATTCCTTGCGGTGGCGGAGGCGTTGAGTCTTTTGTTGACGCATCAAAAATCGCGCATAATTCTTTCTCGTCCTGTCATGGAGGCGGGGGAGAGCCTTGGATTTTTGCCTGGCGACTTGCGCGAAAAAATCAGCCCGTATTTACGGCCTCTTTTTGACGCAATGGAAATGCTTCTTCCGCGTGAGACGGTGAAACACTTGCTTGAAACGAACGCAATAGAGATTGCGCCGCTTGCCTATATGCGCGGGCGTACGCTCAATAATAGTGTAATGATTTTGGACGAGGCGCAAAATACTGTTGCCTCCCAAATGAAAATGTTTCTTACCCGTATGGGGGAAAAATCCAAAGTTTTTGTTACAGGAGATGTTACTCAAACTGATCTTCCAAGGAAAATTGAGTCGGGACTTTCACATGCGATGCGGGTTTTGGCTTCCGTGAATGAAATTGGCTCGATTACATTGACTGCGGAAGATGTTGTGAGAAATCCTTTGGTAAAAAAAATAGTGAAGGCTTACGAAAATGAAAAAAAAGAAGGCTAGTGCGGAGAATGGATTTTCGGCGTTTTTCAAGAGTTTTGGCGCCTACATCCGAAAGAATTATCAGTTTATTTTGCTTGTGATAATCGGCTATGTGGCGGTTTCAGCATTGAACTTTATGAATGTGGCGACAAGTCAGACGATTGCAACTTATAATATGGACGACTTTGAAATCGGACAAATTGCAGACAGAACGATTTATGCTTCAAAGTCAATTCCTGCCGATGAGATGAATCCGATTTTTATTGAAGAGGGCGAAAAGATTATCCGAAAAGGCTTCCCCATCACGGAAGAGGCGTATCAAAAATTACAGAAGATGTCGGAGTCTCCGCTGTATATGGACTATCGGGCGTTTGCAAATTCGGAGCTGTTTTTGCTTTTGATTGTGGTGGCGTGGTATCTGTTTTTTGCGTTTCTTCCACGAAAAGGAAATCCCCTGTTGCGCGAATATGTGTTCCAGGCGATTTGCTTTCTTATCGTGTATGCGGCGGTTGCATTTGGCGCGAAAACTCCGATATTGTCGACCTCTCCGTTTGCTCTTACCATAATAATTCCGTCATCTCTTTTTGTCTTGATAGAATCAATTCTTTTTGGCTCCCTCAACTCGCTTTTCTTTTCTGTAATTTTGGCTCTTGGTGTTTTTGACGCCTGTGCGTTTCAGATTGTGCCGTTCTTGTTTACGCTTGCGACATGCGTGGCATCGTCTATGATTGTCAGAAAAATCGAGCGCAGAATTGATATGGTTTTAGTGGCGATTGTGCAGGCGTTTGTCGATGCGGCTATAATAACCGTGTTGAGCGTGATTTTCAATGAGAAATTCTCGCAGATGCCACCAATTTTGGGAGGGGTCGCGGCGAATGGATTCCTTTCGGGAATCTTGGCGCTGGGATTTATCACTCCGATTGAATTTTTATTGAACACCGCATCTGTCTTTAGAATGATGGACTTGAGCGACTTGAACAACCCAACGATGCGAAAAATGCTTGTTACGGCAAGCGGCACATACCAGCATTCGCAGATGGTTGCGCAGCTTGCAGAGAATGCGTGTCGTGATATTGGGGCGGATTCTCTTTTGGCGCGGGTTGGTGCATATTATCATGACATTGGAAAAATGGAGCAGAGCGAATATTTTGTTGAAAACCAAAGCAATGGAGTGAACAAGCACAACTCGATGAATCCAAACCTCTCTGTTTCCGTAATCAGAAGCCATGTGAGAAAAGGCGTTGAAAAGGCGCATCAACTGCATCTCCCTCGCCCCGTTATAAACATCATTGAAGAGCATCACGGAAATAGTTTGATTGCATACTTCTTTGAAGAGGCGAAAAAGCGAGACCCAAATGTAAATCCTGCCGATTATTCTTATACGGGCAATCCTCCCACATCAAAAGAAAGCGCGGTCGTCATGCTTGCGGATACCGTTGAGGCGGCGTGCAGGACGCTTGACAATCCAACAGAAGAGCGGCTTGATAAATTCATTCAAACGCTTATAAATTTCAAGGCGGAGCATCATCAGCTTGACAACTGCGAGTTGACTTTTTCGGATGTCACAAAAATTAAGGCGGCGTTTGTGAAATTGCTTGTGGGGTATTACCACAACAGAATTGAGTATCCAGACCAAAAGGATCCGTCTGAAACGGACTCGGAGAAAAACGCTCGACTTGAAAAAACAGAAAAATCTGACAAAGAGAAAGTAAAAAAGGCAGAGAAAAAAGATGTTTTACTTGGAGAAAAAACGTTGAACGAGGCAAAGCTTCATGGCTAATCGAGTGTTTGTTTCTGTTAATGACGATATGAAAAATACGCCTCCGTGCAATGATGAGGAATTCCCTCAAAAAGTGGAGCAGTTTCTCAAAGAAGTGATGGAGCGACTTCACTTTGACGGAGAAGAGATTTCAGTATTATTTTGCACCGATGCTTTTATTCAAGGCTTAAATAAAAATTACCGCGAAATTGACAGCGCGACCGATGTGCTTTCATTTGAAAATGGAGAGGAGTATGAAGATGAGGATGGAAAATGGATTTGCAGCGGAGATATTGCAATAAGCATTGAAACTGTTTCAAAAAATGCCGACTATTTTAAAGGGGAAAATAACACGGAGTTGAAGCGTGTTTTGATTCATGGACTGCTTCACTTGAACGGCTTTGACCATGGGGAGGAGCATATAGAAATGGGAAAGTCTCCTGAATGCGAAATGCTTGTTCTTCAAGAAAAAACGCTGCAGGAATTTGGCGGCTGCAGTTTGTGGAATTAAATGAAAATACTATTTGCGAGGAATTATGTTTTTTAGCAAGAAAAAAAGCAACAAGATAGAGGATGAGATTTCGCTTGAGCAACAAGAAATCTTAAATGAAGAAAAAAGGGATATGATTCAAGGAATTGAGGAGTTGAGTGAAACTTCTGTAAAAGAGGTTATGGTTCCGCGAATAGATGTTGACTTTATTTCTGTTGACACTCCACATGATGAGCTTATGAAGAAAATATGCGAGAGCGGTCATTCTCGTTTTCCTGTGTATTCTGAGTCCATCGATAATGTTACAGGTGTTCTTTATGTGAAGGATTTGATTTATGCAATCAGTAGAAATGAAATTCCAGAGCTTGACAAGATAGTGAGAAAGCCGTTTTTCGTGCCTGAATCAAAACGCATAGACAGCCTCTTGCGAGAATTTAAAAGACAGCATCTGCACATTGCGATTGCGATTGACGAGTACGGTGGTGTCGCAGGCATTATCACGATGGAAGATATTATTGAGGAGATTGTGGGCGACATTCAGGATGAATTCGACAACGAGCGTGAGGATATTCTATCTATTGGAAATAATATGTGGAATTGCAATGCTCATGTTAATCTTGATGACTTGAATGAAAGAATTGAAAGTGAATTTCCTTCTGCGGATTTTGACTCTCTTGGCGGATTTGTGTTTGATTTGTTTGGAAAAGTTCCTGTTAAATTTGAAAAAGTCTCATGGGGCGACTATGATTTTATCGTTCAAGATATGGAAGGTCATAGAATCAATTTAATAAAAATAATTAGAAAATCAGATGAAAAAGGTGGAATGACCGATGAAAAAGAGGAAAAGTCTGATGATAAAAATGACAATTAAAGTGTCCGAACTAAAAAGAACGCGTAGCAATTCGCTTGCGCTTTGTTTTTTTTCGTGCGTCTTTGCTTTGTTGACGGGAATTCCTTTATATTCTCAAAATGTAAGCGCACCGACTTATTTTGATAGGGGGCTTGAGGCGCAGAACGATGAAAAGTGGTATTTGGCCTCCCAGCATTTTTTAGAGGCGATTAACGAGAATCCAGCGTATTATGATGCGTATTTGCACCTGGCTCAGTGCTCGTATCAACTGGGGGAATTTGAGCTCTGCCTTGACCAGCTCCTTCTTGCGGAAAAATATGCAAAGGACTCAAGCGATGTGAATAATTTGCGCGGTATGACCTATATTGCGCTTGGCGAGTTTTCGGAGGCGCGGGGGATTTTTGAGCGTGTTTTAAAAAAAGCGCCGAACAATGTGGACGCACACTTTGGGCTTGCAGAACTGGATTTGTTTGACGGGCGAATCACTGGCGCGGAAAAACAATACGCAGAGGTTTTGAAGCGTCAAACTTTAAACAGAAAAGCGCTTTTAAGTCTCGCCCTTGTTTCAGCCGAGTTAAAGAAATTTGACAAGGCGGAGCATTATGTGCGCCAGGCGCTCGGGAATTATTCCAATGAGGCGGAGGTGCATTACCTTGCGGCGATGATTTATGCGATGAAAAATGACCTTTCTACTGCGGAAAAACAATGCCGAGTTGCGGTGGAGCTTGATGGAAATTACGACAAGGCATATGAGCTTTTGGCGAAGGTCCAGTTTGAGCAAGGTGTTTATGAAGAGGTTATTCCGATTTGCGATTTTCGGATTGGACGCGATAGAAATTTAACTTCCGCATGGTATTTGAAAGGCGCGTCAGAGCATGAATTGGGGCGGTTTGAAGACGCGATAACAACATGGACCCAAGGACTGAACATTACCCCTGATGACGAAATTATGCGCGCCGCTCTTGAGATTCTCGTGAACAAGACCGTGCCTTTGGAGGACTCTCGTCGAAAAAACTGGGCGTCATATCATATAGCTTCAGCCCATGAATGCGAGAGTCGCTATGACAGCGTTGGAGCATCGTATGAGTATCAGCGCGCGTTGAAAATCGACCCGTCGAATGAAGTCGCCCGAATGGCATTTGCGGAAATTTTAGAGCTGCACGGAATGCACGAGTCTTATTTGGAGCAGCTTTTATTTATCATGCAAAACCGTGCGCTTTTGTCTGAAAATGAGGGTGCTGATGTCACAACAGAGGAGGGGGCGCAGTCAGGGCGTGAGGTGAAATCGGTGAAGTCAAAAAAGTCTTTCGAACAAACTCTCATGGATGATACCATTGAAGCGTATAAGGATTTACTTTCAGATTCGCTTGCAAAAAAATGGAATGTCGAGCCGTTTTATCTTAACAAAACAAGATGGAATATTGGTATATATTATGTTCCGTCAACGGTAAATCAAATTCATGTGAAGAACAATACTATTGCGGCGGAGTTTGCTTCAGATATTTTTACAGGGATAGCGAGCGCATCCATTGCAACAAGAGTGGCGCACATTACAGGATTTGGAGATGCGTATCAAAAGGCGAGAAGTGCGAACCTTGATTATTTTATCATTCTTTCAATTGATGAGGCCGCCCGCGATATTACGCTTGACTATTCGTTTTATTCAGGTCGAACAGGCAACAAACTATTTGAAAACTCCCTTTATGCAACGGCGAATATGCGCTATGCGAATGTGTTCCGTCGATTTAGAGGAGAAGTGTTGGAGCGTCTTACGGTGCGTGGAAAAATTATTGCACGCAATGGAAAAATTTTGCTTTCTGATATTGGGCGTTCTGAAAATATGCGCGAGGGGGCGGTTTTTGCCGTTGTCCGAAAGAACGCAGTGCGCACGGCAAGCAAGGAAATGGGCGTTGTATACAACAATGACGATGTGTTAGGAACATTTACTATAACAACCTGTGGCGAGGAAGTGAGCGAAGGCACGTTGGATTTCGATGGCTTTTACGATAGGGTGAACACAGGCGATGAATTGGTGCTTGTTTCAATGCCCCGAGAAGAGGATGGCGATGTGCAGAACGGTAGCGAAAATCTCGTTGCGTCTGCACCTGAAGCAACGGCGAGTGGCGAGCCTGTTTCTGGACGCACTCTTTCATCTCTTGCCGCTCCTCGTCGTGTTCCTTCGTTCATCGATTTGATTCGGAGCATATATTAAGTATAGCACCGATTTTCGCTTCTTCGTGAGAAAAAAGTGTGAGCTGACTTTCAAGCAACAATACTTGGTGTATCTTCTAGTAGTCAGCCAGTTGTAATACTAACGCACACTTTTGCGTATGCAAAAGTGATAGCGAAGCGTAGCGAACTACGACCTAATCAGCGGTGGTATATAAATCTCGTGCTCGCCCTTTTCCACGCATTGTTTGATTTCATCGTAGCATGGCAATGCGGGGATTGCGCCTTTGCGAGTTGTTGTAAGGCTTCCTGCGGCGTTTGCAAATTCCACAATATCTTTCAAGTCCATTGTGGAAAGCTCTTCGCGCGTTTTATCTTTCAACTGCCAGAGAACTGTACCCATAAATGCATCTCCCGCCCCTGTTGTGTCAATTGTGTTCATTTTGTAGGTGGGGCAGGCGCCGTTGCAACAGCTGTTTCGGTAATATGCGCCGTTTTTTCCGAGAGTCACAAAAACTGCTTTTGGTCCCATATCCAGCAGCAGTTTTGAACCGTGTTCAATGTCAGATTCCTTTGTGATAAGCAGCATTTCTTCTTCTGAAATTTTGAGAATATCTGCAAGCGCGATGCTGTGTGAAATCCATTCAATAGCGGTTTCTTCTGTTTCCCAAATAGGGGGACGGTAATTCGGGTCGAAACTGATGATTTTGCCTTGCTTTTTGCCATAAGACGCTGCGTCCAATGTGGCTGTTCGTGATGGGGCATCAGTCAAGGAGACTGAGCCGAAGTGAAATAGCTTGCAGTCGTCAATGAGTTCTTTTTTCACTTCTTTCGTCGACAAATTCACATCTGCCCCTGGCTTTCGATAGAAGGTAAATGAACGGTCTCCTGCCTCATTTAAATGAACAAAAGCTAATGTCGTTGGAATTTCAAGGTCTACAACTAATCCTGTTGTATCAATAGAGGTGTTTTTGAGAGTGGCTTCCAGAAAACTACCGAAACTGTCTTTTCCGATTTTGCCAATAAACGCAGATTTTCCTCCCAACTTACTGTTCATCGCAAGCACATTTGCAGGAGCGCCTCCAGGATTTTGGGCGAAAAGGGGAATACCTTGAAGATTGACACCACAAGGAGTAAAGTCGATGAGAATTTCTCCAACACTTACAATGTCGAACATGCTACCTCCATGAATTGTTGAAAAATGCAATTCATACATTATGATAGCACAAAAAGAGGATAACGCAACAAAAAACTACCCTAGATGTATTTGCGAGAAATAACAGCCTCTCCTTTATCTTACTTGCATTTCTCAACGAGGCTCTTCAAAAAACATTTACTTTTGTGAGACCTCAATTATTTTCCAAATAAAACAGTTGCAGCGAGTTGTATGCAACTTGCACAAGTTGTGCACATGTTGTAAAAATAATTTGACAATTTTTCTATTTCAGAAATATAATGTATAAAAGTGTGTGTTTACACTATACAGAATGGCTTGCGGTTTCATTATTGGCAATCACCGTAATGAAATTTACTAATTGCATTAGTTCGCTCGTTTGGGTGGATGCGCATCCTTGAAAATTGTATTTTCCTGTGATGGTGAATGAAAGGGGGTATAGAATACAATGGGCAATGGTAAGATTTTGCAAATGAAAAATATTACCAAGACATTTCCAGGCGTAAAAGCGCTCTCTGATGTAACATTGGAAGTCTCGGAGGCTTCTATACATGCTATATGCGGGGAAAACGGCGCGGGAAAATCCACCTTGATGAAGGTGCTTTCTGGTGTCCATCCGTATGGCAGTTATGAAGGAAAAATCATTTTTCAAGGTAATGAAGTAAAGTTCAAAAACATCAAGGAATCTGAACATGCAGGAATTGTTATTATCCATCAAGAGCTCACGATGATTCCCGAGCTATCTGTTACTGAAAACATTTTTATGGGTAATGAGATAGTGGAAAAAGGCCTTATCAATTGGGATAAGGAACGCAAACGAACAAGAGAGTTGTTGAAAGAGGTGGGCTTGGACATCAATCCTGACACCATCATCAAAAACTTGGGTGTTGGTCAACAGCAACTCGTTGAAATCGCAAAGGCGTTGTCCAAAAATGTGAAGCTGCTTATTTTGGACGAACCGACATCTTCTCTTAATGAGGCGGACTCCGCAAATCTGTTGAATTTGATGCTAGGTCTGAAAAAGCAGGGAATCGCCTGCATAATGATTTCGCATAAATTGAATGAAATTGCCGCTGTTTCCGATTATGTAACAGTAATCCGCGATGGACATACTGTTGATGGCTATGCCGTGGAAGCAGGAAAGGTGGATGAGAACAAAATCATCAAGGCTATGGTCGGTCGCGAAATTGAAAACCGCTATCCTGAACACACTCCAAAAATCGGGGATGTTGTCCTTGAGGTTTCTGATTGGAATGTCGAGGATGCAAAAGTTCCTGGCAGAATGCTTTGTAAGCATTCTGCGTTCACCGTACATGCTGGTGAAATTGTTGGCTTTGCGGGGCTTATGGGGGCTGGGAGAACGGAATTGATGCGCTCTCTGTTCGGAAAAAACATGGGGATTTATAAAGGTGGGAAAATGAAGATTCGCGGCAAAGAGGTGCATATCAATTCGGTGCAAGACGCAATCAAAAATAAAATTGCGTATGTGCCAGAAGATAGAAAAGTGCTGGGATTAAATCTCCTTGATTCCATCAGAAAAACCACCGTTGCTGCAAATCTTGACAAAATCAAGACGCATGGACTTTTGGATTTTGACAAGGAAAAAATGGTCGCCGAGAAATACAGGAACGCATTAAAAACAAAATGTAGCACTGTGGATTGTGGCGTGAATACCTTGTCAGGCGGAAATCAGCAGAAGGTTGTGCTTTCAAAATGGATGTTCACGGAGCCTGACATTCTTATTTTGGACGAGCCGACGCGTGGTATTGACGTTGGTGCAAAATATGAGATTTACAAGTTGATTCATGAGCTTGCGGATCAAGGAAAAGCCGTTGTTTTGGTTTCTTCTGAGCTTCCAGAGCTTCTTGGAATGTCTGACAGAATCTACACTATTTTTGAGGGCGCAATCACAGGCGAAACACCTGCGAAAGAGGCAACTCAGGAAACATTGATGAAGAAGATGACGGTAACGGCTTAAAGTAGGACAACCTAAAAATTGCTTTCGCAATTTATGGTTAGACAGTATTTTCACTTTTTTCGGGTATCCGAAAAAAGTGCGAGGCGAACTCTTACCAATATAACTGGTGAAAAAAACGAGTGTGTTCGCCCTAGAACACCGCCCGCCAGCGGGCTTACACAGGAGGAATAAAAATATGACAAAATACATTAAAAAGGTATTGGGTGAGGATCTTCGCCAATATACTATGATTGTTGCATTAGTTGCACTTATCGCTATTTTTAACATTGCATCGGGGGGAAGAATGATTACTCCTTCCAACTTCCAGAATTTGATAGCGGGAAACGCATATGTATTGGTGTTGGCACTGGGAATGCTCATGGTCATTGTCATCGGGCAGATTGATTTGTCTGTCGGCTCGGTTGCAGGCTTCTCGTCTATGGTAATGGCTATCGCCGCTCGTCAGCTGAATCTGCCGTGGTATGTTGCGATTTTAGTTGCTTTGGCAATCGGCTGCGCGGCAGGTGCAATTCAAGGATTCTTCTTGTCTCGACTGGGCATTCCAGGATTCATTACAACACTTGGCGGCATGATGATTTTTAGGGGGGGGGTTATTTGGATTTCTAATTCAATTTCAGTTCCCGTCCCGCCTGAGTTAAAATGGTTTGGTTCTGGTCATCTGCCTGAATGGGGGCGTGAGATTACTGGAATGAACAACTCCACATTATTGCTTGGAATCCTTGCAATTGCCGCATATGTCATACTCCAATTACGAAAATACTCCCGCTCTAAAGATATTACTGGTCAAAAAGAAGAATTCTGGCCGTATGCGGTTCGAATCGGTCTCGTAGCAGTCATTATTGGCTATTTGACATGGATTTTTGGAAGCGGTAGAAAAGGTACAAGCTTCCCTATCCCTGGTTTGATTCTTTTGGTGCTTATTATCATCTACTATCTTATCACAGAAAGAACATCATTTGGTCGCCATGTGTATGCAGTTGGTGGAAATAAATCCGCTGCAGAACTTTCTGGCGTAAATGTAAAGCGCACCTATTTCCTTACAATGCTTAATATGTCAATTTTGGCTGCCGTTGCAGGCATTTTGTTTGTAGGACGTTCAACAGCGGCAGGTCCTGCGGACGGAACATCTTGGGAGATGGATGCCATTGCTTCTGTATTCATTGGAGGCGCTTCGGTCGCAGGAGGTGTTGGAACGGTCATTTGCACGGTCGTTGGAGGTTTGGTGATGGCGGTTTTGAACAACGGACTCATGCTTTTGGGTGTGGGAGCGGACAAAACACAGGTTATAAAAGGCTTGGTGCTTTTAGCGGCTGTAGCCTTTGATGTATATAACAAGAAAAATAGGAGATAGTATGGTGGGAGCCGCTCACATAGTGCGGTTGTCATCAACTTAATCTTGATTTTTGAAAGGAGGAATCACATGAAAAAGGCGTTGTTAATCGCGACAACAGTGGCTCTTGCGGCATCTGTATTCACAGGTTGCCAGAAAAAAGGGGAAGCAAAAGGAGCTTCATCAAAGGCAAAAGAAGGCGCACCATTAATCGGTGTGGCACTGCCATGGCTTGGAACTCAGAATTGGGCGGAAGCAAATGTTATGTTCAAGTCTCAATTAGAGGAAGCGGGCTATAATGTTATTGTTCAGGCAGCGGATCAGAAGGTGCCTCAACAGCAACAGCAAATTGAAGCGATGGTTGAGAATGGCGCACAAGTTATTGTTGTTGGTCCAGTTGATGGCTCGCAGCTTGGTTCAGTGCTTGAAAGGGCAAAGGATGCAGGCGTGTATGTCATTGGATATGACAGGCTTTTGGAAAACACAACAGGTGTTGACGGCATCGTTCAGTTTGGTAGTGTCAAGACAGGTGAATTTCAGGCACAGGCTCTTTTGCAGGGGCTGAAAGAGTTGAAAGGAGACGCTCCGTATAACATTGAGCTTTTTGGTGGCGGACCTGCAGATCCAAATGCACCAAGCTTCTTCAAGGGCGCAATGAATGTGCTTCAGCCTCTTATTGACGACGGCACATTAGTCGTTGTGTCAAAGCAGACTGCATTTACACAGTGCGCAACAGTTGACTGGGATAATTCAAAGGCGCAGCAGCGTATGGATGCACTTCTTGCTGGTAACTACTCAAATATCGAGATTGACGGTGTTCTTTCTCCAAATGATGGGATTGCTCGTGCAATAATCACTTCTTGTGAAAATGCGGGTCAACCAATTCCTGTCGTTTCTGGTTTGGATGCGGAAAATGAGTCCGTCAAGTGGATATGGAATGGCAGACAGTATTCAACAGTTGCAAAACCAACGAGCGCACTTGTTGCAGAAACGATTGCTATTATCGACAGTCTTATGGCTGGAAACGGAATGCCTGCAACTGATGTAAAGGTAAACAATGGGGTGATTGATGTTCCTGTGTATGAACTTCCTCCATTGGTTGTTACAAAAGCAAATGCAAAGGAAGCGTTCGCAGATGACCCTGACAGAATGGCTTTGTTGAACGACTAAGCATTTTTTTTGTGATTTTCCAGTGATGTAAACCGAGTGTGGGCTGCCATGCTCGGTTTGTTTTATATGAGGCTTCATTAAGATTGCTTCGTGTGCGCACATGTGATTTTCTTGCAATTGACGATGAAGAGTTTAAGGAATATGAATTGTAGATTGATTTGTATTGATATTGACGGAACTCTTTTGAATGATACACAAGAAATCCTTCCCGCGGTGAAAGATGCAGTGAAAAGGCAATATAGAAAAGGAAGGAAAATCGCTCTTGTTTCTGGAAGAATGCCATGTGGAGTGTCTCTGATAGAAAAGCAACTTGGAATAGATTGCATAAAAATATGCAATGCAGGAACCTCTATTATTATAGATGGACAGTGCGTGAAAGAAGAGGGGATGCCAACTTCTGTTGCCCGAAAACTGTACACAGAAATTGCAGAGAAATATGACGTGGGGCTTTGGGCGTTCCACGGACTTGAATGGTATGTAAATCGACTGGATGATTTTGTGAAAAATGAAATTACCGTGATAGAGCATGCGCCTACGGTGATACAGATGGATGACTTATTGGAACTGTGGGATAAAAACAGAATGTGCCCAAACAAATTGTTGATAGCTGCGGAAGAGAAAAAACTAAACGAAATACAAACTGAATTAGATATGTGGAATACGCGGGCATTTGATGTTGCAAAATCAAGTGTCAATTATCTTGAAATCTTCCCAAAGAATGTGGACAAGGGAAGAGCGGTGCTGGCTTTGTGCAAGATTCTACATATCAATGCAAGCGATGTGGTTGCGATAGGCGACCAAGAGCTTGACATTCCTATGATTGAAGCGGTAGGTTTTGGAATCGCGATGGGAAATGCAATCCCCGCATTAAAGGAAAAAGCCGATGTTGTGACTTTGACGAACAATGAAGCAGGAGTGGCATACGCGCTGAATCAGTATGTGTGAAGGAGTAGGATTTTCAAGGTTTAGCATCCGCGCTGAAAAGGCGCGTGGATTTTAAATGTTCCTTAAAATTAAGCACCGCAGGAAACTTCAGTTTCCGAGGATGCTTAATTCGTTCGCGTGAGCGGACGAGTACAATAAGCGAGTTTTGGGACAAAACTCGAGTTAAAAATCCACGCGCCTTTTCAGCGTGGATTTTAAATGTTCGTTATTATTGTGCCATCAATGTTTTTTTCCATCGGGAAAGTGATTGCAGAGCCTGTAGTGGTGTTATGTTGTCCAAGTCACAGGAAAGAATCTCATCAAGCACGATTTCTTCATCGCTAAAAAGATTGGGAAGCGTTATGTGTGTGTTGCTTTGGAGCGTTTCCTCGTCTTTTTCTGAATACTTTGGAATGGAGTCCAAAACGGGGCGATTTTCCGCAACTCCTTGTATATGCTCCAAGATTTCGTTCGCTCTGTCAATGACGCTTTTGGGAATTCCTGCAAGTTGCGCCACATGGATTCCATATGAATTTTCGGATGCGCCTTCCTTCACTTTTCTTAAAAATGTCACAGAGCCATTTTGCTCGGACACATCCATACAAAGAAGGGTAAGGCGTTTGTGTTCTATTCGGGTCAGTTCATGATAGTGGGTTGCAAAAAGGGCTCTGCATTTAATTTTGTTCAAAAAATGCTCCGACACCGCCCATGCGATTGAAAGCCCATCTTCTGTGCTTGTGCCTCGCCCAACTTCATCCATAATCACAAGAGATTTTTGCGTTGCCGAGCGGATGATGTTGGCGGTTTCTGTCATTTCCACAAGGAATGTGGATTCGCCGCGTGCAAGATTGTCGCTTGCTCCAACACGACAAAAAATCCTATCGACCAGCCCGATTTCCGCTTTCTCCGCGGGGACGAATGAGCCAGCCTGCGCCATAAGTGCAATCAAAGCATTTTGTCGCAAGAATGTGCTTTTTCCAGCCATATTCGGACCGGTGATGATTGCAAAGGATGGTGCGTCGGTATCGGAAGAAAGATACAAATCGTTTGGAACAAATTCTCCGCTCGGAATGTGTTTTTCAACAACGGGGTGTCGTCCTGCGACGACATAAAACCGTCCGTCTTCAAAGATAGAGGGCTTCACCCAGCCATACAGACACGCCGCATGTGCAAAGGACGAGGCGGAGTCGGTATATGCAATTTCATTTGCCGTTTGCAAAAGGTACGGAATATAATGGGAAAGCCGCGTCCTCACCTCGATGAACAAATTTTTTTCAAGCTCCAATACTTTTACAGAGGCTTCGTTCAGCTCATGTTCTAAATCTTGCAGTCGCTCTGTGGTGAATCTGTCTCCGTTTGTGAGAGAGCGACGCATAATAAAATTGCTTGGAACAGAAGAAAGTTTTCCACGAGAAACTTCAATAAAATATCCTGAAGAGCTTGTGTATTTTATTTTTAAGGTGGGAATTCCAGTCGTGTCTTTTAATTCTTTTTCATAGTCACATAAAATTGAGTCAAAATTTTCGTTTATAGCGCGCCAATGGTCAAGCTCTTCCGACCAGCCTTGTTTTATCATTCCGCCATCAGTTATGATAGTTCCTGGGTCGTCAAGAATTGCATTCTGAATCAAATCTATTATTTCCACCGATTTTTGCTCGTCGGAGGCCGCAAAGTCAAAATCATTCAATTCATTTCGCACATCCATCCATGCAATGAGACTGGATTTTAGAGCCTGCAAGTCCTTTGCGTGCGCCTTTTCCATTGCAATCCGTCCAGCAAGTCGTTCAATGTCAAGCACAGGGGAAAGCTTTGTGCGCACGGATTCCATAAGTGTGCGGTTTTCCACAAAAAGAGAAACATGATTTTGACGGGCTTCAATTTTTGCCCTTTCTGTCAACGGAAACAAAAGCCACTGATGAATCATACGGCTTCCCATCGCGGTTGAAGCGCAGTTCACACACTCCAAAAGTGAAAAGTTTGAGGAGGAATCCCGAAGGTTTGAAACAATCTCAAGATTTTTGCGTGATGAATCGTCTATAATCAAATACTGGCTGTCATGGTACACAGAAATAGATGAAATGTGCGGGATTTCTGCGTTTGTGGTTTTTGCAAGGTAATCCAAAAGAAACCCCGCCGCTGGCACTTCCGCTGAATTCTCATCAAGCTCAAAACTTTTTAGGGATGCGGTTTTAAACTGTCGGCACAAAATTTTAAAGGAGAGGTCAGCATTGAAATTCCAGTCAGGATAATAGGAGACAGATATAAACGGAATTTCTGAAATTGCTGTTTGGACATCCTCATTGTTTTTGAGCGAGTTTGGCAAAAGGAGTTCACGAGGAGAGGCTCTGCCTAATTCTTTTGCGAAATTCTCCGCCATTTCCGAGGAATGCCACGAAGTCGCCTTGAAGGACGCTGTGGAAACATCTATATACGCAAATCCTGCCATTCCGTGAAAAACGCACAGACTTGCCAAGAAGTTGTTGGAATTTCCCTCAAGATACTCATCTTCAAGCACTGTTCCAGGCGTGATTATTTCAACGACTTTGCGTTCTGTAAGTCCTTTTCCTTTTGGATCTCCAATTTGCTCGCAAATCGCAATTTTTTTCCCCGCTCGCAGCAGGCGCGCAATGTATATTTTTGAAGCATGGAACGGAATACCGCACATAGGGGCTTCCCCTCGATGTGTGAGCGTTAAATTTAAAAGACGCGACACCTCAAGGGCATCTTCAAAAAACATCTCGTAAAAGTCACCAAGACGAAAAAAAAGCACTTCTCCTTTGTGTTCGCTTTTGATGGACACATATTGTTGCATAACGGGGGAAAGAGAAATGTCATTATTCATTTTATCACCTGTGTAAGCCTGCCGATAGGCAGGCGGTGTTCTATCGGAAGCCGTTAAAAAAATTGCGGAAGCAATTTTTAGGCTGTCCGACCTGAGTAAGCCCACCTGTGGTGGGCGGTGTTCTATCGGAAGCCGTTAAAAAAATTGCGAGAGCAATTTTTAGGCTGCCCGACCTGTGTAAGCCTGCCGATAGGCAGGCGGTGTTCTATCGGAAGCCGTTAAAAAAAATTGCGGAAGCAATTTTTAGGCTGTCCGACCTGAGTAAGCCCACCTGCGGTGGGCGGTTTCCATATGGTTAAAAAATTCTACAAGCCTAACTCTGCAATCACTTGCTCTGTTATATCAACGGAACTTGAGTACCAAAGAATTGCGTTTGCTTGCTGAAGACTCAAAATCATACTATAACCACCGCTTTCCGCGATTTTTGCGAGCGTATCATATAATTTTTTATAGAATGCATCAGAGCTTTGAAGCGATTTTTGCATAGATTCAAGCTCTATGTTCTTTGCGTTTGTGTATTCGACTAAAAAATCGGTTTTTTTTGTGATTTCGGCCTGGATTTTTTGGACTTGCGCATCATTCCCCGATTTCTCATAGTCAACTTTTTTTGATTGAAGCCCTTGGAGCTCCGCTGTGTACTTGTTGATTTCCTCTTGGAATTCAGCTTTTTTCTTTTCATAATTTCTTACAGGAGCGGAATTTCGAAAATAGGCGTTGTACACTTTTGCAGTGTCAACCACTCCAAATTTAGTTATTTGTTGTGCAAAACTTTGTGCGAGCAGAGAAAAAAGCGATGCAATAAAAAATCGTGTCCATTTACTTTTCATATTTCTTCCTTATTATGTTATTTTTTCAAAACTCGAAAATAAGTCGAATACCATGCATTTTTACTATAACAAAAAAAAGAGAAAAACACAAGGAGTGCGAGGGCCATGGAAATCAATTTTCAGGAGGGGGAAGTCCGCTTGAAACTTCGTGCTACGCACTCGTTGCAAATCCCCCTGCGGTCGCACTTCGTTGCGCCATACTCTTGAACGAAAGTTATGTACATTTTTTTGCGTAAGCAAAAAAATGCGAGGCGACCTTCAAGTTGCAGGAAGTTGAAAACTAACTCGTGGTCGCCCTCC
>X363_Desmarests_Spiny_Pocket_Mouse__coassemble_437_pt1 | contig 26778 bp, 24 predicted proteins | sample X363_Desmarests_Spiny_Pocket_Mouse__metabat2_high_PE_007 | metagenome-assembled genome bin X363_Desmarests_Spiny_Pocket_Mouse | reverse complement strand
GCACGCCATTTTAGTGCGGATTTTAATCCTTCCTTATTTTTCAACATCGCAGGAAGTGTCAACTTCCGAGAATGTTGAAAACGCGATTTTGCAACGAAGTGCCTCGCAACGAGCGCATAGCGCGAAGTTTCAAGCGAAAATCGCAGTCAATAAGCGAGTTTGTGTAGCAAACTCGAGATAAAAATCCGCACGCCATTTTAGTGCGGATTTTAATCCTTCCTTAATTCAACTCAACTTTCCTGTTTTCACTTTTCGTTAGAACATTTCCATTTGCCCACTATTTACACTGCGAAATCCTGGCATTTCAGCACGATATTTGCAGTAGTCTTCATAATCTTCTATTGTTGGCGCACCCAACTCCTTATATTTTCGGCAGGAATTCTCAATTTTGCCCCTAGAAATTTTTCCTTGCGCAAAATCTCGTTCCAAGCGAGAAGCAACAGCTTCGTCCATAACTCTCGCCGAATCAGAAAACGCTGCAGAATGAAACACAACATCCCTATCATACTCAAGGGCAAGTCCAGCGGTAATAAGCGCACCGCTCCCCGTCGGGGCTTGAATCACAACCGTTGCAGGAGAAAGAGCGGCTATAATTCTGTTCCTCTGAAGAAATCGCCAATTTGCGGCAGGAGTTCCCGGCGCATATTCACTCAAAATGCATCCACCGCTCTTTAGTATGTCGCACGAAAGGCGCGTATGTGAAAAAGGAGTGATAGTATCTATTCCGCACGGCAAGACGGCGGCGGTCTTCCCCAACGGCAAAGGAGCGGCATTCTCCATCGCATCAAACCACGCATCCACTGCGCCTGAATGCGCAGCGCCGTCAGCGCCATGCGCCAATCCTGAAACAACGGTGCAACCGTCACAAACTGCACTGTATGCAAAATTATGCGCCGCTTTTTTTCCATCCCTCGTAAGATGGCGCGTCCCGACCACAGAAACTGTTTTTTCATGCAGACAGGAAATATCTCCTCTGTAAAAAAGAGCAAAAGGCGCATTTGGGATTTCCTTTAAAAGCGCAGGGTAGTTTGAATCTCCATAAAAAACAGCTTTTATTCCCTTCGCATTTATAACCGCCGCCTCTATTTTCGCGTGCTTTAGATTCTCCGTTCCATTCCAAACGCCACGAATTCTCCGCCCTACAAAAGCGCCTATGTCATCTCGTGAAAGCACCGAAAGAGACTTTGCTCCATCTATTTTCTTGAGCAAGATAATTTTTTCAGCAAGATTTAAAAACGAAATCCGAGAAAGCGAAATTAAAAATTCCAAGTCAATTTCATCAGTTTTCATAAGAATAGGCCGCATCAAGCGCACGCCGTTTATTTTCCTCCGCGTTTGCCTTTGTTTCAGCAGATTTTGTCGTCTCTATTATTTTATCATACATTTCAACAGCTTTGTCAAATTGATAGGTGGCGTAATATGCACGCGCCAAAACAAACATGCCATCAATGTGGCGTTTTTCAATTGTCAAAAGCGTTTCAAGATACGGAATCGCCTTTTCACATTCATCAAGTTCGAACGTGTACAAAACGCCAAGAGCATAGAGCGCGCTTGCAAAACGAGGCTCGATTTCAATAGCCCGTTTGTACGCCTCTTCAGAAAGCTGCAGGTAGTTCATTTTTCGAGACGCAGTGCCTGTCCCGTCAAAATCAAGAGCCGCATGACTCATATAACCTGCGCAAATGCCAACCCAATAATACAAATTTTGATTGTTCGGATAATATTCAAGCGCGGACTGAAAACACTTCATCGCCTCTCCGTACATTTTGTTGTCAAGATAGCGAGTCCCCAAAATCTTATACCAAATTCCAATCTGTGTTTGTGCAATTTGAATATCCGCAACGCGCTTTTGATATTTTGCAATCGCCTCTTTTAATTCCTCTATAGAAGTGGGATGGTCAACATTTTCTTCAAGGTGCTGCATTCTGACGATAGTTTTGTTGGAAACTCCACAGGAAACGCACGAGGCGAATGTAACAACGGCTAAAACCACCGCGCAACATACCATAGTCAATTTTCTCATAGTAACTCCATTCTCACCATAATCTCACACCCCTCTCTTCTTATCACAAAACAAGAAGCTAGTCATGTCCAGGGAAGTACTTCTTATGATACGCAGAAAGTTGCTCATCGTCAATATGTGTGTAAATCTGCGTGGTGGACAAATCGGAATGTCCCAGCAGCTCTTGAACAGAACGCAAATCCGCTCCTCCCGCAAGAAGATGCGTTGCAAAAGAATGACGCAATGTGTGAACTTTCGATGTCACACCGCTCAATTTTTCAAGCTGCTGAAACCGTTTCCACACCCCTTTCCGTGAAATTGGCTCCCCCCGATAATTTACAAATATTTCGTGAACCGTTTTTTTGCCAACTAACAACGGTCTTGCCTCTGTCAAATACAAGGAAAGTTTTTCCTTTGCCTCGCTTCCAAAGGGTATAATCCTTTCCTTGTCGCCCTTTCCTCGCACCATAATCAACTGTTCGTTTAAATGAAGATTCCCTATCAAAAGAGAGCATACTTCACTTATCCGAAGTCCACAAGAATAAATCATCTCAAAAAGCGCATCATCTCTCTTTCCAATAGGAGTGGCCGTATCAACTGCGCTCAAAAGCTGTTCAATCTGCTCCACTGAAAGCACTTTTGGCAATGCACGAGCCGCCTTTGGTCTGTCGAGCATAAACACGATGTTTTCAGACCAAATTTTCATCCGCACAAGATACGAGCCAAACGCCCGCAACGCAGAAATATCTTTGGCTATTGTCAGTGGAACACAATTATTATCTGTTCTTCTCCAAGCAAGATAGTAAATCAAATTTTGAACAGTAACCTCGGACAACTTTATGCGACGCTCGATGCACCAATGTATGAATGTCTCCACCGCAAGCCGATATGTCTGCGCTGTTTGCTCAGAAAGGCGTTCAACAAGAAGCAAATCCGTGTAAAATGCATGGAGAAAGGTGTTAATTTTCTCGTTCATAGTGCCAAGCGTTAAGATTTATTCTTGTTGAAATTTATAGTCCTCGGCAGATTGCTTTGTCTCCTCTGGTATGCAGGAATGCTCAAGTCATTCACATCCACATCTTTCTGCGTCTCTTTATTGGCATTAACACTTCCAAATGACCCATAGTCACCAGGTTTTGCCTCTTGTTCAGGTTCTGATTGGGAAAACAAGCTCGGCTTTGGAGCGGAATCCTGCAAAACCACTTTGCCTGAAAGCGCATTTGAAAAATCATTGCTTGAAAAAACATTTTCATTTCTCACAGGGGCTCTCTCCCGTTTCTCAGAAACTTCCATGTGAGACGCTTGTGTTTCTTCAGGAGTCTCCGCTTCTTCACCAACGCTCTCTGTCTCGCCAAACCCCGTTGCAATGACAGTCACGCTCATCTCGTCGCCCATGCTTTCGTCAATCACAACACCTGTTTTCAACTCATACACATCTATTGCGGCGGTCTGGCTCACGACATTCGCAACCTCTTGAATTTCTGCTCCTAATGGAACACTGGTAACGATATTCACCAGAATATGTTTCGCGCCGTTAATATTCATATCCGTAAGCAAAGGATTGTGAAGCGCGTTATATGCCGCATCGCTTGCACGCTGCTTGCCAGAAGCGGTGCCTATGCCAAAAATCGCGGTCTTTTGATTTTCCATAGCCTTTTTCACATCCGCAAAGTCGATGTTCATCGTGCCTGTTGAAGTAACAATGCGAGCCATTCCTGCAATCGCCTGTCTCAAAAGGTCATCGGCGCGACGCAATTGGTCGATGAATTCAAGATTCTCTTGGAACACTTCTATAATCTTTGAGTTTGGAATGACAATAACGGAATCCGCTTCATTTCGCAGTTTCACCAGCCCCTCCTCCGCAAGTTTTGCACGGCGAGGTCCTTCCCATGCAAAAGGAGTTGTGACAATTGCAACCGTGAGAATTCCCATTTCCTTTGCAATTTTTGCAACAACGGGAGCAGAGCCCGTTCCCGTTCCACCCCCCATTCCCGCAGTGACAAAAACCATATTTGCACCACGAAGCGCATTGCAAATTGCGTCTTTATCCTCTTCGGCGGCCTTTTCTCCAATCAATGGGTCTCCGCCCGCTCCCAGTCCCTGCGTTAATTTTTGCCCAATAGGAATGCGTATTTTCGCGATTGACTTGCTCAATGCCTGGACATCGGTATTCACCGCGATAAAATCAATATTCTGAATGTTCGCCTCAATCATATTGCGGACGGCATTGGAACCGCCGCCGCCACACCCAATAACCTTGATGACCGTTGGGTTCACATTTTCCAAAAGAGACCCTTCATTGTTCAAAACCTCAAAATTCATATTTCCTCCCACTTATAGTTTTGAAAATTGCCTTAGAAATTCCCCGTTTCCTAAAACAATGATTTTATTACCTTCGTAAATATACTCTCCTTTCTTGGCTTTCCAGATGAAGCTGTTCGTCTCTTGAGCTCCCTGCTCGACAGCTCCTTGTCCCTTCCTGAAACGACAAGCCCCAAAGCCGTCGCCCATTCGGGACTTTCATACTCTTGCGTTCCATCCCCAAACCCGACTGGAGTTCCAATTCGCACTGCTGACGTGTCAAAAACAGTTTGCGCAAGCTCTATCACGCCATCCATACAAGCGCCGCCACCAGTTAAAATAATATTTCCCAGCAAGTCGCCAAAATTAGTGCTTTCAGAAAGCTTTTCTCCAATCAGTGTGAAAATTTCTTCCATTCTACATTGAATTATTCTGCAAATTTCCACTTGAGAAACCTCTGCAGGAGGACGACCTCCAACTCCACTTATTATGACCGTTGCATCCTTGTCGACATTTTCCTCCCAACAACAACCAGATTCAATTTTTATTTTCTCCGCCTCATCAAATGGAATTTTCTCACAAATCGCAATGTCATTTGTCACATCTCTGCCACCGCACGGAATCGATGTCGTATAAACAGGAGCATCCTTCAATAAAATAAGCACATCGGTAGTCCCCGTGCCCAAATCGATGATGACAGAGCCAAGCTCCCGCTCCTCTTTTGTTGCGACCGCCTCTTGAGATGCGAGGGTCTTTAGCTTTACTTCAGCCACATCATAGCCCGCCGTATTTACACACGCATTTATATTTCTGATTGTCGTTTTTGAGGCAGTTATGATGAGAACAGAAACATAGAGTGAATGGGCAAGAGAATGCAAAGGCTCTTTTATTTCGTCCTTTGAATTGTCAATACGAAATTCTTGAATCGCAACCTGTAGCTTTTCTCTGTCCATCGCAAAGTTCACCGCGATTGCACACTCTATTGCACGCTCAATATCACTTTGTTCGATTTCATATCGTCCGCCCCCTTTGTCAGGAATGCCAACCTTTCCAACTTCTTTTTGACACTCTATTTGGTTTCCTCCCACAGAAACAAAACAAGATGTGATTTGCACTCCGGCAATTTGCTCTGCGCTTTCAACCGCCCTTCTTATCGCATTCGAGGCTGCAACGATATTAACTATATTGCCTTTATTCACGCCGTCAGACTTTTCACAAGCCGTTCCTATAATCCGAATGGAATTGCCTTCCAGAGCCTCCCCAACAGCAACGCGAATAAAACTTGTTCCAATATCAACACCTATAATCGTCCCCATGTGAATTTCCCCCACCCACAAATTAGGATGTAGCAGCTATCGTTTTCTATACAAAACAGAGCCATACCTCAAGTCAATTTCATAAACATTCGGTTCATTTGCGCTAACCACATCAAGCACAACCATCATATACTTTAACGCATCTTCATTCAATATTCTATCGATAAGAACACGAATTTTTGCATTTGATGGAATCAAAACCAACTCATAGTTGCCGTATTCTTTTGGCATGACGCAAATTTCTGAAATCGCGGCGAAATAATTTTTTGGGAGAGATGAAATTTGCTCTATCAACGACCGATACTTCGCAGGGATTCTCATGCCCTCGCTCAAATGCTCAACGGGGATTCCAGAAACGATAGGAATCGGAGCATTTCTCCGTTCTCTTTTTGTTTTTTCAGGGAAAATCACACCGTTTTTGTCAATTTCAAACGCAACGCTCCTGTCCCCTGAATTGATGAATGTCGTGGCGACTGGCTCTCTTTCTACAATTGAAATATAAATTCTATTTGGAAACGCTTTTCTGATGACAACAGAATCAATGCCGCTATGAGAAGCAATAATAGACATCGCAGAATTCACATCGAATTCAAACCAGTTTTTTGCATTCAACGGACGCAATAGAGAAACTATCTCTTCGGCGCTATAATTTTTTTGACCAGAAACAGAAACCACTGGACTTTGCATACACGGCTTTAAAAATTTATAAACAAAAACTTCCGCGATGACACAGAGCAACAAAAGTAAAAAGATGATTTTTATTGCAAGAATGAATTTGTCACTGCTCGCTGCATCCGCCTTTTTACTGAACGTTTCAGGAGAAATCATTTCAGAATCACTGGCATTCTCGTAATACCGAGCCAAATCGCTCATAGTGTTACACCCCCTAAATCTTCTATTTCAACAAAACCGCTCTCGCTTTTACTTATATCTTCGGAATCATAGCGGGATGCATTTATAGCAAATCCGCACATGCAAAGCGTGACAATCATAGACGAGCCGCCCACCGAAAAAAACGGAAGAGGAATTCCTGTAGAAGGAAGAGCCCCGCAAACAACAGCGCAATTCAACACCGACTGACACACGACCATAGAAATAAAGCCGAATGTAGCGATTGCGGCGAACCGATTCTTGCAAATCAACGCAATCCTGTATCCTCGCCATGCAAAAAAGCCAAGAAGCGTAAAATACGCCATAACACCGCCAAGCCCCATAGCCTCTGTCCATCCTGCAAAAATATAGTCCGCCTGCACCTCAGGAACTCTCGCCGTCTGCACCAGTCCTGTGCCGATGCCTACCCCCCAAAAGCCTCCCGCGCTTATCGCTCTTTTCGCCGCAATACTCTGGTAATTGAATGTCTGCGCGCCACGGTCAGGATGCAAAAACGCAATCACGCGCTCAATTCGATATGGTTCGCTTGCAATAAACAAAAACAAAGCGGGAACAGCAAGCACACCAAGCGCAAACGCCCATTTTATATTCATTCCACACGCAGCAAACATCAAAAAACACACACCGAAAATAAAAAGAGATGTTGACAAGTCTTTTTGACTCAAAACGAGCATAATAAACGACATCAAAACAAAGACGCACGGAAACACATTTCGCTCCTCCTTGTTGAGACTTAATTGTTTGTCAAAAAGATTCGCCAAAAATAAAACAAGCGTGAATTTCACGACTTCAGAAGGCTGCAATGTAAAATTAAACGGCATTCTAATCCATCGCGGCGCGCCATTTTTTTTGACAGAAACACCAGGAACAAACGCAAGAAAACACAACACCGCAGTAACGCCCACAAGAAATGGAATAGTCTTGCGAATGACAGAAATTTTCAAACTTGAAAAAAGCAAAAGCCCCACAACACCTGTCGCGGCGCTCAAGAGCTGTCTTTTTACAAAGTAATAGGGGTCGTGGAACATGCGGACTGCATAATTTTGTGTGCAAAAGATTTGAGTGAACAGCCCCATCCCAAAGAGTAAAATCACCGATATAAAAAACCAAACGTCGCTTTTATTATGCCGCTCGACGGAACGGTCAGCAAAAAAATTGTAGTTATCCATTTTTTCACTGCCTATCCAATAATCTCATCGGCAACGCGTTCCAAACCAATTCCCCTGCTTGCCTTTATCAAGACAACATCATCATCCGAAAGCCGCTCTAAAACAGCCTTCGCGACATGTTTTATCGCCTCGTCATCATATCCATCAAAATAAACACCATTTCCAAATCCTCGCTTCACTGCCTTTTCGTAAGCGCACTTCATCTCCCCTCCAACAAAAATCGCAAGAGATGGCTTGTTAGAGGCGACAATGCTTCCAATGGATTCATGGAGCTCTATAGATTTCTCGCCGAGCTCCAACATATCTCCAAGCACATAGATTATTTTTCCCTTTGTTTCAAGTGACGAACAGAATGAAAGCGCGCTTTTCATAGAGCCAGGGTTCGCGTTGTAGCAATCTTTTATGAGCGTAATGTTCGCTTTGTTTTTTGCAACAACTTTTCGTACTTCCGTTCTACCTGGTGAAGAATTCAAACTCTCCAATCCTTTTTTTATTTGATGCGGAAACACACCGAACCGACGTGCAACTGCAATCGCCCCTAGAGCGTTCGCATAGTTATAAACGCCTGGAAGAGACAGATGAATTTCAACATCAGCCACAGAAAAATCAGTGCCGTCAACGCCACAATCCTTTATATATTTCACACCGCTTTCCGACTGAGGGACACTGCTGCCGAACCGAATCACTTCACCCTCGACTCCAGCCGAAAGAAAATCTGCGAATTCATCCATATCGGGAACAAACGCCGCTCCATTATAGGAAACATAGTCAAACACATGCTTTTTTTCCCGTGCAATATCCTCTTGGCTTCCCAAAATGCCAATGTGAGCCGTTCCTATATTCGTGATAAGCGCGAAATTCGCCTTTAAAATTTCTGAAATTTCCTTGATTTCATTTTTACGGTTCATTCCCATCTCAAAAATGCCGACTTCGTGAAAACGCCTGATGTTAAACACAGAAAGCGGAAGCCCTGTTTCAGAGTTAAAATTTCCTTCGGTTGCAATGACCCGATATTTTCTCGAAAGAATCGCGGCCAGCATATCCTTTGAGGTTGTTTTTCCACTTGACCCTGTGACCGCGATTTTCACGAGCGTGGGAAATTTCTCCACATATCGCTCAGCGGCGTTTTGAAGCGCGCGCAATGTATTCTCAACGACAATAACGCTTACCGCCTTGTTTTGAGAGACAAGCGTTTTATAATAATCACCATTTCTATCAAATTCAGTTCGCGCAACAAAGAGAACTTTCGCGCCATTCTCCACCGCGTTTGGGCAATAGATATGCCCATCTTCATTTTCACCAATAAGAGGGATAAAAAGGGAGCCGTCTATAACATTTCGACTGTCAGTGGCGACAGATTTAAAGCAAAACAACTCCTTGTTTTCATCGTCGCCAATGAACTCGCCGCCAACAGCAAAAACCAACTGCTCGAGCGTGAGCAGACTTTCATTCAAATCTTGTCTTGTCATTTTTTCGTCCCGCCCATCTCAACGCGAACAATGTCTTCTGTCTCCGCCTTGTGCATTCCCAGTTCTGAAGATGCGATTTTTTCTATTCTGTCAGTTGAAGAGAGCAGACTTATATCGCTCACCAACCTTTTGTTCTGTTCAATCAAGTCCTCTTGTTTTTTTTCAAGCTCTGTTATTTCTCGAGATAAATCGGCATAGCGTTTCGTTTGAAAACCGTACGCAATAAAAAGAACCGGTATCATCGCCGCGAAAAAGCACGCCAACATCTTTACAAGCATCTCCTTTGTCTTTTCTTTCATCAAAGACCCTCCTATAAAAAAAATCAAGAGTGAAATTGCAATTTCGCGAATGTTTTTTTTTTAGCACATTCGCAATAAAATGCCTCGCAACGAATGCGCAGCACGAAGTTTCAAGCGGAACGTGCAGTGAAGGCTTGCTAAAAACCGCGCTATTTGAGCGGCTTTTAGCAAGCCTCCACTCCATTCAAATGATATTCGGTCGCATCACGCAATTTCCGCACCACCCGCAGTTTTGCGCTTCTTGATGGTGAATTCTTCTTCACTTCAGAATCGCTTGCGCAAACAGGCTTTTTCGTTAAAACTTCAGCGCATTGCAATCCGCCGCACTTGCAGGTGGCAAATTCAGGCGGACACACACATTTTTTCCCAAGATTGCGAAAATAAGACTTCACAATGCGGTCTTCAAGGGAATGAAAGGTAATCACCCCCAATTTACCGCCTATTGCAAGGCAATGAAACGCATTGTGAAGTGACGGCGGAATATTGCGCAGCTCGCTATTTACGGCAATTCGTAACGCCTGAAACGTACGCGTAGCAGGATGTATTGTCCCATAACGGTACGCTGGAGGGGCGGCGTTAAAAATAATGTCCGCAAGTGCCTTTGACGACTCTATCTTTCCATCGTTTCGGGCATTAGCGATGGCGTGCGCAAAACGCCGACTGAATTTCTCTTCTCCGTACAAAAAAATCAGATTCGAGAGCTCTTCCTCTCCGTAGTTGTTCACAATATCCCTCGCTGAAATGTCCTGAGACTCAGGATTCAAGCGCATATCAAGAACTTCATCATATCGGAAAGAAAAGCCGCGCCCCGACTTTTCGTAATGGAAAACCGAAATTCCCAAATCGAAGAGAATCAAATTGGGCTTCGGGAATTCGGCTGGATACGACTCGTAAAAGTCAGTGAACCAGCCGTTATAAAAATGCATTCTGTCTCCAAAATGAGAAAGCCGTTTTCGCGCCGTCTCTTGAATCACAGAATCTGCATCAATACCAATAACATTTAACGAGGGGAATGCATTTAAAAACGCTTCGGAATGGCCGCCTTCTCCCAGCGTTGAGTCAACCATCCATGCGCCATCCTCATACCTATTCTCTGGGCAAAGAAGAGACAGGCATTCATTTAACAAGACTGGAGTGTGAACGATTTCCACCTTCCAATTCCCCCTCTATTTAGAAGCAGATAGAACTCAACTCCTCAACGGCAGACTTCAAGGTGGTCTCACTCTCCGTCATATACGCATTATAGGAATCAACATCCCAGAGCTCCACATACTTTTGCACTCCAAGAATTATGCAGTCCTTTGAAAGGTTTGCAGACTCCCGAAGGCTCATGGGAATTGAAATGCGCCCCGATTTGTCAAACTCAATTTCTTGCGCAGGGGCGATGAATTTCCTCAACACAAAGCGGTTTCCCCCGCTGAAGAGAGAAGAATGCTCTATCAGCTTTGACGAAACATTCTGCCACTCGGCTGGAGTAAAAAGCCAAAGACAATTGTCGAACGCATGAGTTGCAACAAGCACATTTCCATTAATTGCAGAACGCAACTTGGACGGAAACATAATCCTGCCCTTCTCATCAAGCGTATTTCTGTATTCACCTGTAAGTAAATTTAAAACACTGCCTTCCACTTTTTCCCACTTTTTTCCACTTTTTCCCACTTACTTCACATTATACCGCAAAAAATTCTAATTTCAATACATAAGATGAAAAAAAATCAAAAAAATGTAAAAAAAATCTTTGACACATTTTTTCTTTTTTTACATACTTGTTATAAAGGAAAAAAATGATAAACACATACAATGAAAGCACATTGCACAAGACATTCAAAGAAATTTACGCCGACAGTCCCACAGACAAAACAGAGGCAGAGGCAGACGGACATATATATGATATTCTCAAAGAAGACGGAAGCGTCATAGAAATTCAAACGCAAGGACTTTCAAAACTGCTTCCAAAAGCAAACGACGCCCTTTTAAGAAATCGAAGAATCACCGTAGTCCATCCCCTTGCCGTGCAAAAAACAATTTTATTAAACGATGCAAACGGAAAAAAAATCTACTCACGAAAAAGCCCCGACTCACAAACAATCTATTCTCTCTTTCGAGAGCTCACTGGTCTTTACCCTGTGCTCTTGGAAAAGAATTTCACGCTTGAAGTCCCTCTGGTAAAAATAACTGAAATCCGCATACGAACCGAAGAGCCAGTGCAATCAAAAAACAAGCGCAGACGATTCAAAAGAAACTGGCTCAAAACCAATAAAACGCTCGATGAAATAACAGACACCCTGACATTCAAAACGCCGCGCGACTACCTCGCCCTTCTCCCAAAATCCCTTGAAGAGCCGTTCACCGCATCAGAATTAAAAACATCCCTGCTAAAAGAAGGTCTCTCCCAAAAAGCCGCATCCAACGCCCACATAATGCTTTGGGTGCTCTCACGAATGAATTTAATAGAGCACAGAGGAAGCAAAAACAAAAGCCGCGCATATAAAATCAAGGTTTAAACACAACGACAAAATGGTGTCGTTGCGTTTAACTACAGTTTGCGTTGCAAATTGTCTTATTCACTGTACATTCCGCTTGAAACTTTGCGCTACGCGCTCGTTGCGAGGCGCGTCGTTGAAAAATAAGGAACGCAAAACAAATATAAAAACAAATATAAAAACCTCGACTTTAAAAGCGTTATTTGGTATAGTTAACGGCGAGTGATTTGGAGCTCTCCCAAACTTGCAATTTTGGGAAAAACACATTTTTCACTTCAACTTCATTTTGGCAGGAGGCCTAAAAAAATGATTAATTGGGAAAACGCCGACACGCTTGAATCTTGGAAAAAATTGATGTCCCTCAAGGGAATGGCACATGTTGATGAGGAGCTTTTATCTCCAAATGCAGAAAAGCGAATTCGCGAATACTCTGTTCCAATGGCGGCAGGACTTTCATACAACTACGCCGCAAAACAAGTGAACGAGCAGATTTTGAAAACAATGCAGGAGCTTTCAGACGAGGCGCAGCTTCTTGAGAAATTCGAGGCGCTCTACAACGGAGAAGTCATAAACACCGGCGAAAAGAGAATGGTTTTACATCACCTCACTCGCACGCAATTGGGGAAAGAGGTTTTTGCAGATGGCGTGAACAAGCGAGAATTCTATGTGAACGAGCAGAAAAAAATCGCGGAATTCGCAGAAAACGTGCATTCTGGAAAAATCGTAAATGAAAACGGCGAAAAATTCACTGATGTCTGCCAAATTGGAATCGGCGGCTCTGATTTGGGGCCGCGAGCTATGTACCTTGCCATTGAAAACTGGGCGAAGGCGAACAACACGCATCGTATGAACGCGCACTTTATTTCAAATGTTGACCCAGATGACGCGGCGGCACTGCTCGCCTCTCTTGACATTTCAAAAACAATTTTCATTCTCGTTTCAAAATCAGGCACAACGCTTGAGACGCTCACAAACGAATCGTTCGTAAAAGAATACATCAAAAAAGCAGGGCTTGAAGTTTCAAAGCACTTGATTGCAGTCACTTCAGAGACAAGCCCTCTCGCTCACAATGCGGACTATATGCAGGCGTTCTATATGGACGACTACATCGGAGGCCGCTATTCATCAACATCAGGAGTTGGCGGGGCGGTTCTTTCGCTTGCGTTCGGGCCACACGTTTTCGCAGACTTCCTTGATGGAGCGGCAGAGGCGGATAAAACGGCGACAAACAAAGACGTTCGCAAAAACCCCGCGTTGCTCGACGCGCTCATCGGAATCTATGAAAGAAACGTGCAAGGCTACCCATCGACTGCAATTTTGCCATACAGCCAGGCGTTGAGCAGATTCCCTGCGCACTTGCAGCAGCTCGACATGGAGTCAAATGGAAAATCGGTGAACAGAGACGGAAAACCAATCGATTATGTGACAGGGCCCGTGATTTTCGGCGAGCCAGGAACAAACGGTCAGCATTCGTTCTACCAGCTTCTTCATCAGGGCACAAACATCATTCCGCTTCAGTTCATTGCGTTCAGTGAAAATCAAACAGGAAAAGACGTGGTGATTGAAGACTCGACCAGCCAGAAAAAGCTCTGCGCAAATGTGGTGGCGCAAATCGTTGCGTTCGCCTGCGGAAAAAAGGACGAAGACCCGAACAAAGCATTTGACGGAAAACGCCCTTCAAGCCTTATTTATGGAAAGCAGCTCACTCCAAAAGCATTGGGCGCATTGTTGAGCCACTTTGAGAATAAAGTTATGTTCCAGGGCTTTGTGTGGAATGTGAACAGCTTTGACCAAGAGGGCGTGCAATTAGGCAAGAAGCTCGCCAAAACCGTTCTCTCTGGAAAAATGGAAGGCGCACTCAAGGCGTTCGCGGGACTGTTGATTTAGGGCGAATGCCTTAATTACTCGTTCAGTGCATGTTGTTTTTGCATTCGCCTCACGTTTTGGTAGTGGAGCGAACAAAACGTGCTAATAACTTGAGCAACAGGAAAATAAGCAACAACGCTCCATCAACGGGGCGTTGCGGGGTGTCCCCGCTAGAAGGGGTAGCGGTTGACCTCATAGAGGGCAAAAGCGAGGGGAAGGCTTTCCCCTCCTCGTCCCCTTAATACCCTATCGCATCAAGGCGGGATTCCTCTTCTACTAAACTTTGTTCAGTGGGAAGCCAGTTGTACTTTTCTCGTAAGGAATGTATTGCGCTGATTTCATCGCCAGGAGTCCGCGAAAGAGCGTCTTTATAATCAAGGCTGAACGGCAAGGGGCTTATCACTTCCGCCTCCAGCAACGACTCTTTCAACTCCACAATCTGCCACCTATCGCCTGAATAGCGCAAGAACACTGTCGTTTCAACCGTTTCAATGACAAGATTCATATCCACCGTATGCACTAAAAAATACGTCACCGTGTGCTCCGCTTTTGAAATGTCGCTCAACCGTTCGCCATTTTCAATGCGCACAGGCGACTTGTGCTTTCGTACCGTCGGAACTGTTTCATTGAGCGTAGAAGGCGCACCATCAATCATAAAATTCGTGAGGCCATACACCGTGTGAGAGTAGGATTTTGTTGAATCGGGCTCAAAGAACATCCAGTTTTCAGGGGTGGACATCCCTGAGTCAAAATTGTACGCCCCTCTCAACTGCGTGGAGACAAAAATCTGCGGCACACGTGAAATATAGCCCTGCGCCTGTGGGCAAGACTTTGCCGCGGCAAGCATCAAGTCGGTATCCATCTTGTGAATTCCTTGATAAAACACTTTCACCGTTTCCGTGGAATTCAAGCCCACTACTGTCGGCTTTTTTCCTGTTTCAACACGAATAAAAAAAAGCACAACAAAGACAATAACAAAAGCCGCCGCCACCAAAATAACAGAGCCGTGCCATCGATTAAACGCCATTTTCCGCTGGATTTTTTTCTCCTGCCGTTTTTTGAAGAGCTCCCCTGCCTTTTTAAAGTCTTCATCGGACAGACGCTTTTTTCGGTTTGCACGCTTCTCGGGAAAAAACATCTCGTTTTTTAAAGCATCGATTGGAAAATCACGCCCCGTATCCTTTGCCGAAAGCCCTGTGTCAACATAAACGCTCAGCAAGCTGTCAACTCCATTCACGCACAGTTCAAGCGGCATGAATTTTTTGTAGGCAATCGCAACGCTTTTGTCCTCCCTTGAGTCAGGGGGATAAGGAAGCGTCTTTGTGAGCGCAAAATACGCATACACTGCGCGCGAAAAACACATCGCGGCGCTTCCTGTCAACGCAGAGTCTCTCCACGGCTCCAAAATAACATCTGCCTCATTCTTTCCAAGATTCGCACATGAAGAATTAAATGTTTTTTGGGGCACAAAAAGCAGTTTCCCCGTGCTGTAAATCACCGAACTTGGTCCTGAACACGGGAGATGTATATTTTGCTGAAGCGCGAATGTATACGCTTGGCATACAGCGAATATCGCATCGCGCACATCGTCGTTTGAAAAACCGTTCTCTGGCATAGAGGCAATTGGGCAGCCTAAAAATCCTTCGCCTGTAAAAAAAACCTCGTCGTCTATGGTCTTTGTGCCAGTAAATGACCACGCTGAAAATTGCGAGAAGTCTCCGTTCTCGTCCTGTGCAACAATAAAACCGTTTTCAGAAAGAAGGTTTGAAAATTTTGTTTTTCCGAACAGCTCCTCTGTCAAAGAGGAGTTAAGCATAACTAGTGCACAGGGAGCGTTGTCGCCACTGGAAGTGTTGTTGACAGGGGGAGAGTCAGAAATGGTGGGGGTGTTGTTGTCGTAAGAAGCGTTAGAATCATTGGGGGCGTTAGAAATACCAAAAGAACCTTGACTATTGGATGCGTCAGTATGAACGCTGAGAATTGTTTTCATAAATCTATTATAGCACCTATAGCACCGCTTTTAAAAACTTCTGCAACCGCTCTGTTTTAGGGTTAGAAAAAATTTCTTCAGGGCTCCCCTCTTCCATAATAGTGCCGTCTTCCATAAAGACAACCCTGTCGGCAACCTCTCTCGCAAAGCCCATTTCGTGCGTCACCACAACCATAGTCATTCCATCTTGAGCGAGCTTTTTCATAACAGAAAGGACTTCTCCCACCAGCTCTGGGTCAAGCGCGCTTGTCGGCTCATCAAAAAGCATAATCGTTGGATTCATTGCCAAAGCGCGCGCAATCGCCACACGCTGTTGTTGACCGCCAGAAAGTTTGTTTGGGTACGCATCAACTTTGTCTCCTAGTCCAACGGCAGCAAGAAGCTCAATGCCACGAGCGGAGGCCTCCTCCTTAGACATTTTTCGCACATTCATCGGCGCAATCATTGTGTTTTCAAGCGCGGTTTTATGGGGGAAAAGATTAAAACGCTGGAAAACCATTCCTACATAAAGCAAAATGTCGCGACGCTCTTTTGAAGAAAGATGCAGATGCCTCACCCCGTTTTCCTTATAAGCCAAAAGCCTCTCCTCAATGTAGATTTTTCCATGGTCAATATGTTCAAGATGATTGAGCGTTCGTAAAAAAGTGGATTTTCCCGCTCCGCTCGGTCCGATGATACAGACCACTTCTTTTTCCTCAACGGTTAGGGAGACACCTTTCAAAACATTCAATTTTCCGAATGAATTTTTGACATCTTCAGTTCTAATCATGCTCATAAAACGCCCCTTCCACGCTATCATTCATACACAGAATGTTTCTTTTCCATAATGTGGAACACAAGAGTAAAAATCGCAGTGATAATCAAATAAAGAATCATAGCAGGAATATAGACAAGGGAGCTCGCCGTTGACGACTGAATGCTTCGGGTAACTTTCGTTATATCGGCAAGCGCAATCAATGAAACCAAAGACGCGTCTTTCAACATCATAATGAATTCATTGCCCACTGGTGGAATCAAACGGCGAATGGACTGTGGAATGATTATCAAACGCATTGTCTGAAAATAACTCATTCCCAAAGCCTTGCTCGCCTCAAACTGCCCCTTGTCAATGGATTGAAGCGCCGCTCGAATGATTTCTGTGCAGTACGCCGCGCTGTTCAACGAAAAGGCAATCCACGCCGCAAAGAATCTGTTGTTGATTGTGAGGGAGCGGCTTATCATGGGAAGCCCAAAATAAACAAAGTACAACTGCATTAAAAGCGGCGTCCCCCGAAAAAAAAACACATAGGCGCGACAAATTGCACGAAGCACCTTGGACTTCGACAACTCGCCAAATGCAAGAAACAGACTAAGAAACAGCCCTGCCAAAACGGAGCAAAGCGTCAACAAAATCGTGATTTTCGCTCCGCCCAAAAGCTGTGGAATCCAACTCAAAATCTTTTGCATTTTTCCCGCCTCTATTTTTTTAAGTTATTGTATTGTATCAGACAAGTCCATGCCAAAAATCTTTATATACAGTTCAGAAAGGCTTCCGTCATTTTTCATATCCGTGAGAACAGCGTCGAGCTTTTCACGCAAAGCAGAATTCCCCTTTTTCACACAAATTCCAAAATACTCATCTGGCTCTCCCGCCCACACCTGTTTGAATTCGGAATTTTCTGGAGCAAGATAGTTCACCGCAACAAGGCTGTCGGAAATAACAACATCAATTCGACCGAATTTCAAGTCGTCATACGCATTCAAAACCTTGTCATATTCGCAAGGCACATACTCAAAGCCCAGTTCCTTCGCATACTTTTTGATGTAAAAATCGCTGGTGGTCTCCGCCTGATATCCCACTTTAAGCCCCGCAACATCATTCAAAGATGAAATTGCAAGCGTAGAATCCTTTCTCACAATCAAAGCCTGTCCGTTTCCAATGTACGCTTGAGTAAAATCATAGTTTTCAAGCCGTTCAGGGGTGATTGTCGCCGCAGACATAACCGCATCATAGCGGTCAATTTTCAAGCCGTCAAAAATTCCATCCCAGCCTGTGTCGATGATAGTGCACTCAAGATCAAGCCTCTTTGCAATTTCACGGGCCAAATCCATATCAAGACCGATTGGAGTTGTTCCATCCTCATCATAATACTCAAAAGGAGGATAGCCAATTTCCGCTCCAACGCTGAATTTTCCCTTTTCAACCGTAAATTCACCTTTCTCTACCTTTTTCGAGCAAGAAGAAAACAAAACCGAGAGCATCGCAAGCGAAGCAAGAAGAATCTTTTTCATTTTATGTAACCTCTATTTTTTTTGTTAACTATAAGATTTTTACGGCGCTGTGTCAATATTAGGGGAAATGCTTAAAAAGGGGAAAAGCCTTTCCCCTAGTCGCAGCCCTTTGGTCTGCTCCATACCCCAATCTCCTAGGGGCAAGCCCCTAAAACCCCTCTGCCATTCCAACGAACCGCACTCGACAGCATCAGAGGATTTTCAAAAGATAATCGATTTTCTGCTCTATTTCCCGCATCAAATCTTTTTTTATATTTTCTCTTACAATTTCCTTTGATTCAGAAATTTTTTCCTCTTGATTATTTTTATCTGTTATAAACAGATTCTGCGGAGGAACATTAAGTGCCGTCGCTATCTTTTCAATGGTTGAAAGCTTTGGAATATTTTTATATGTCTCCATCAACCCTATGTAACTCGTGGAAGTTCCACAGAATTCGGCAAGCTTCTCTTGGGAAATATTTTTTTCCTTTCTTATTTTTTTAATATTTTCTATCACTATGTGCTCTAAATCCATACTATCAATTTTGATATAAAATCTTCGTTAATGTTATTGATAAAAATTGATATAAGGTTTTATACTAAATTTGATATAATACCACATATCACATTCAAGGTATGCCTATGGTGGCTAGACCGCAACGAACGAACTCTTAAACCACCGTATCGTACCGTCATGCAGTTTCTTTACAGGAGGTCTTTATGAAAAAAGAGATTGAAATTTATTTTTCTTGTCGGACTGGGGCTTTTTGTCTCATGCATTCTGTTTGGCTGTAATAATTCGCCATTAGATGACCCAAAAACTGACGAGTCGTCAAGCGAAAACCAGCCTTCAGGAGACAATGCATCCGGGGACAATACCGCAGGCGGCGACAATTCAAACAACGACAACTCGTCAGGAGATAGTTCAGGCGGAAACACCACTCCAAGCAAACCGATAACAGGAGAAGAAGGCTCTAAAAAAGTGCTGTTCAATCTTGAAGGAGCAACCGCCCTTGCCACTTCAGAAAATGAGTCGAGAGCGTATTATGGAGTGCGCGCCGCTCGCACGGCACGGGCCGCAAACAGTAGTGACAACTTGGGTATTCTTGCAAAAGTGCTTTCAGATGGTTCGCTAGAAAGCGTCATCGAAAGTGACTATGATGTCACATTCCCGCCGATAAAATACATTATGCAGTCGCCTTCGCAGACAAACAAGCAGCTCTATTTGATTTTCCCTGATGATGTGAGAAGCGATGCTTACTGGAAACGAACATTCTATGACGAAAACGGAAATATCATCGGAACAACTACAAATGGAGAGTGGCTAGACGGTGCGTATAATTGGAATGAAGAATGGGTGGATGGCGAAGTCATTATGGGGCAGCTCGTTTGCGTTTATCCCGACGGCTCATATGTGAATATCCTTTCAAACAAGGACGGTGTGCAAAGAAACCTTGAGGAACTGGAGGAACCTATCGTATTTGACGACTGGGGATATATGTATTACATCGCTTATGAATATGTAGACAAGGAATCAACCCGCATCATCTACCGATACAACCCAGCCACAAAGCAATCTGAACAACTCACACTGGGAATGAAAAACTACAGCTATTCAAAAATGCAGGTGAGCAACGACGGCTCTTACCTATTTGTACAGGGAAGAAACGACAATAACAACTCTTCATTCTTAAAGGCAATTCCTGTTGGAAGTCCGAATTCTGCTCAAGACCTTTTGTTTTCCTCAGATGGCTGGTTAAATACAGGCGACTGGCTCTATGATGATGAAAGCGATGTATTGTATGTAACAACCGATGTACAAGGAAAGCAAGGACTTTTAAGGTTCACAAAGAATTCTTCGGGATATTTCACAGGAGATTCATATAAAAATCTTTCAAATCCCATACAAGAAGGCAGTGGAGAGGAAGAAGATGGATATCCATACAACAACTATCTTGAAAACAATCTGATGGGCAGCTATTACACTTGGAGAGTTGAACACTTGGACTCAAATGGGAAAGTGGATGTAGAAAAAGTTATAGAATATATCGTTGCATGCATAAATAACCGTATACCAACAAAAGATGATGGCTATAAATACATCACCGCTTCGGACATAGACATTCGCTTTGACAATCCTGAGCTTGCAAAATGTACTGACAGAGAATATTATGGATACAATTGCAAGTCATTAGTAAATGATATGAAAGGACTGAAAAATGGAGATGCTATACGAGCCTTAACCTCACAAAAATTAGGATTGTTATATGAGATGACATGGGCAAACAGATATAAAGACTATGGAAACAATACATACAGATATTGTTTTCTTGCCGATATTCTTTATCTAAAAGGTACTAATACCCTTCTTTGCGATGATCCAGATTACAAACATTTTGCAATGTCATCCAATGGCAAATATTTTTCTAACTATGATAATCCGTTTAACTGGTCACTAACAACACAAATAAACACTCCAAAATGGAATGATAGCTACTACACAGCCGATGGAGAATTAAACTGCTCAAAAATTTTGGACTATTTCTACAGCTTTAGCATGATAGAAAGTGATAAAGCAAACTACGAATTCCGTCTTAATGGACTTGAAACTGACGAGGAACTCGACATTTTCTATAGCGAACTTACAAATGAAAATGCTGTAGACTATATCAGTTCCGATGCAATCATGATTTCTGAATTTTACAGCAACTTCAACGGTAGCGAATATTATAGCAACGATAGGTATCTTCCACGCGTAGTAAAATTCATCGCCAAAACCTGTTTTGTAAAGGGAACAGACAAAAGCATTATTTCTATCAAAGAAGGCTCTAGTTCTGAAGAAGATAGCACATACTATCCTTCGTGGGGTGGTGTCAGCAATCTTACGCTAATCAACGGACAGCTTTGGGGAATTGAGGGGGCTGATTGGAGCGAACCAAAAATCCTTTGCCTGCTTGACGGTGATACCTATGTAGGCAAAGTTCCTTCCGCGCTCAAAGATTTCCGCATTAAAAATATCCAGTTAAACGGCAAGAATCTTTACTTTAAAAATCTTATCTTGGATTCCACAGGCGGAGAATCTGGCAAGCAGGATATTCGTAGGTATGAAATTGAAAATGATGCCGTTGTCAATCTTTTTGAAAGACTTCCTGGAAGAGACAGTTACACAATTGAAACAATGTCAATTGCCGAGCCAAATCTGTATGTGTGCTTGTCGCAAGGTTTAACCGTCACAAACTTTAGAATCGACACAGAAACAAGACGGGCGGAAACCCTCGCCACAAGCGAAAAATTCAAGCAGATTATCAGCTTTAGAATGTAAAGCATCACAACAAAGGGGCTGCCCATAGTTTTGGCAGCCCCTTTGTTGTATATGCCCCAAAATCAACACCCCTTCTACGAATAAACGCACCGTAGAAAAACTTCCTGCGGTGCGTCCACACAAAACCATTTTTTCGGCTATTTTACCACCTGCATTGTTCCAAGCGCACTCATCGCGGTGATTTTCGCCTGCTCGCCCATGTCATTGAGAAGCTCCTGCTCCTTTTCATTCTCAACGGAAATTTTCCCGAGCGCGACATCGATTTGACGCGTAAGGTTTTCCTGCCCAATGCTGTACAGCACATAATAGCGGTACTCCGTCTCTCCGTCCGGGCGGCGAACCTGCGTCCAGAAGTCGCGCTCCTTCGCGAAGCCCGAGAACTGCGTGTTTGAGAATACCGTTGTAATCGCCTGCGTCATCTTTTTCGCCGCGCCGTCGTCCGCATCCTTGTTGCCGCGCGTTCCCGTTTCCGCCGTCGCCGTCACATTTTCCTGAATCAACTTTGAAAGCGCCGCCTGGGCATCGTTTGTGTCCACCCAGATTTTAAGCAGGTCGCGGTCCTTACCCGTACCCGTAACGGAGAACGGAATCTTGCCCTCCATTTCGGGAAGCTTGGCGAACGCCGCCTTGTCACTGTTATTGACCGCGTTCACCCATTCAGGGACTGCACGTCCCAGTTCCGAACCCTGCCAGTCGATAATCTGCGCACCGCTCTTCACCTCGTTCTTCACGGGGCTTGTCGTCGCGCACCCCGCCATCACCGCCGCCGCAACTGCGACCGCAATCCATTTTGCAACATGTCTTTTCATAATTGCCTCCTGTGTAAGCCCACCTGTGGTGGGCGATGTTTAGGGTGAACACTAGTTTCTTCACCAACCACTGTTGGTAAAAGTTCGCCTTTCAGTTTTTTTCGTATGCACGAAAAAACTGAAAATTTGGTCTATCCATAAATTGCGAAAGCAATTTTTAGGCTGTCCTTTCTTTTGTATTTATTATTTGCAACTTATTTAAAGCGCAACGCTCAGCGTTCCCGCCGACCGAAGTTTATGCTGATTCCCGCGGTTATGTTGAACGAGTGGAAACCTGCGTTTTCTTTTTCATCATCATAATATCTATAATTCTCCCTATATACCCCATCCTTCCATTCATATTGGAAAGTGACAATCGGGCTTACCCGCTTGCTCGGGAGAAATTTCGCCATGCCTTGAAATGCGATGCCCCAAGGAAAAGATTCGATATAACGATGTACATAACCATAATCTTCGACAGCTGCATAATCAAGTCCTGTGGAAAATCCAATACCTGCTTGAAACTTGACGATGTTTGAAGCATACAATCCGATGGCAGGTCCAATAATAAAGTCAACCCCGTCAAGTCCGCCTAAACTTCCTGAAAGCTCCTCAAAGAATCCGACCGAGAACACTTTGTTGATGTTGAACAGGTTGTAGTTCGCCCCTCCCATGTAGAATCCACTTGCGCCATAACCGTAGCAGGTCGCGCCGCGATAGCCCAGCCTCACCTGGAGGTCACCGCTGTATTTTACCTTCCCTTTAGGCATCCCCCGCTTGTTTGACGCAAGCAGATAGTCCGTCGTGGCGTTCGGTTCCACGCGGATGCGGCACATGTCGATGACGGCGGCGGTCTCGACATTCAACGCCTGCACGGTGAGGTTGAACGCGCTGCCAAGAGGAATGAGTTTTCCATGGACGACAACCTTCGCGCCGACCATCGCTCCGAGCTGCTGGATTGACTCATCGGAGACCTCTCCCGAAAGCTGGAAGTTCATCTCGGTTTTGATTGCGTCCAAATTCGCCCGGTTTGCGACGGTGAGCGTTCGCGCCTGCACAAAGCGCATCGTCAAGTCGTCAAGCATGAAGTCCGACATTTCCGCCGAATCCGATGAAATACCGACGATGGCGATTGTCGTGCCCCTCTTGATTGACGCGGAAAACTGATCCGCCGTTTGTTGCAACGCGGTTTCGATGTCGGTTGCGGACAACGCCGCCGCGCAGACTGCCGCGACTAGCGTCGCGGTGATTCTCTTGATGTTCATACAATGCACAAGTATATGACAAAGTTTGCAACGCAAACTTTAGTTGATAAAAAGTCGCGCTATTTGTGCGACTTTTTATCATACCTCCTTATATGTAAATCATTTTTACAATGCAAATTGAGGTTTTCCCAAAATTGCAATTTTGGAAGAACCTCAATTAACATGACATTCACACTAGAAAAACGATGGCTGGACATATATGCGCAAGTCGTGATTCCCGGTGTCCCAGCTGACCAAAAATTTCATTGAGCCGCCAGTCGCATCGGCAATGCGGACTCCATACAACGGAGGGCGTTCATCTCTGCCGCTCAACTCTGAAATGTTTTTATTGTCCTGTCTTTTTACCATCACGCCGCCGGCGTACACCCATTTGTTGTTCGCGCCGACAGTGTAGATAGCGACTTGAATGGGAATTTCACCCCGATTATAGACAGTAACGTTGTCTCTTACATCTTTTGCAGGAGTGTCTGACAAGTCTATGATGTGGTAGTCGTCAGATCCGCTCGGAATTGCCGCTGATGCGTTTCGCGTGGATATGGGAGCGGACGCGGGCGGCGCTTTTTCCTCCTCCTTGGACGGCTTGACGGATTTGGCGGCGGCTTTCGCCTGTTTTTCGGCGGTCTTTTCCTGCCTTTCGGCGGCTCTTGCCTCGGCTTTCGCACGCTTCTCGGCGGACTTGTCTGCTTTTGCCGTAGCGTTTTTCTTGTTTGATTTCGTGGTGGCAGTCGGAGTTCCGGATAAAAGCACCCTTGTTGTGTCGTTCGGCTCCACGGAGAACCGGCACATATCGACGACCGCCGCGGTCGTCACATCAAGCGCCTGCACGACGAGATTGAAATTTCTTCCGAGCGGCTTGAGGCTTCCGTGGACAACGATGTTCGCGCCGACCATGGCTCCAATTTGCTGGATTGACTCGTCGGAGACCTCGCCGGAGAGCTGAAAATTCATCTCGGTTTTAATCGCCTCAAGGTTCGCGCGATTGGCAATGGTGAGCTTCTTTGTCTGCACAAATCCAAGCGTCAACTCGTCGAGCATGAAGTCCGATAAATCCTGTGTCGCGGACGAAATGCCGATGATGGCGATTGTCGTGCCGCTTTTTATGGATGACGAGAACTGCTCCGCCGTCTGGTGGAGCGCGTCTTCAATTTCAATTGCGGACAATGCCACGGCGCACAGAAACGCTAAAACACATGCGCTGAATTTTTTACTGTTCATAATACCTCCTGTGTAAGCCCACCCATGGCGGGTGATGTTCGGGACGAACGATTGAAGCCGCGGATGTATGTATACATCTGCATGCGAAACTTTAATCAGTCGCTCATAGCCAATGCACCAATGCCGCGCCCTTCACCACACATTTCGTGGTTGTATCCCCCCAAAACTTGCGTCATTATTTTTTACAACTTGCCACTTGCCCATATATCTTCTAAAAATTACGGAAATTCCGTTCTGTTCTGTCCAGTTCAATCCGCCCTAAAATCCACCCCTTAAATCACGCTGGAATGCAGTGAGCAAGAAGCGGCGTTTCACAGGTTTCCGCCAGGGCGGAACGAGGCGCGAATATCCTTTTCGATTTCCGCGATCGCCTTTGCGCGCGCACCATCGACATCTTTATGCCCCCATTTTTTATACTGGCGACTGAAGGAATACACCGTCTCGCCGGAACGCTCGTCAACCACATGCAGTGATATGCCAGGACGAGCGAATACGCCGACTTCATTTTCGGACAGCTCCATCGTAACGCGCCCTGAAATGCGGTAGCGTCCGTTCGCCACGCTCCTCATTCCTTGCGCCGCAAGCAGCTCCTCTATGGTCGTTCCGATTATTTCGCCACCATCGCCAGCAATGCTTATGTTGAATGTCGCGCTCCGCCTCGCTTTGTCAAATTGGGTGTCGCAGTCGTTTCGTAAGCGCAGAACCTGGGCAGAATACTGATCCTGTCCGCGCCGTGAAAGAGCCACAAGGCGGTCAACCAGCGCATCCGCCTCGTCCAACTGCGCGCGTGCCGCAGAGAGCCGCCGCATATCCTCAAGCGACGAGCCGCCCCCAGAAACTGCTTCAACCGCGTTTTTTGCGGCGGCAAGCAACCGTTCAAGCCGTGCTGTACAGAATGAAACGGCGGCGGTGCGCTCAATGTACGCGCAAATATACCATTCGCCTGTCTTGTCGTTTTTAAACGGTGCGGTGAACTGAAGCTGCGGAAACTCCACATCCGCAGTCACCGAGACACTTTGTTCCGCCGCCCGCCGCTTCTCGCCGCCTTCCGCCATGCGAAACTGCGTTTCCTGCTCCACAGCGACATGCGAGTTGAAGTACAACGCGATTTGCGAAAGCGCGTCATTCCGCGATGCCTGCTCCGTCACACCAATGCCAAGCGCACTGACAAACTGCTGGTCTGGAAAGCGGGCGGCTCTGCTTTCAACCCAAAGGGGAACATCCTGAGATGCCATTGAAAACACAGAAACAGCGATTAGAAATACAATATGGATTAGTTTTTTCATAGACAGTTGCTTCAATGACACCGATTTATACATAATGCAAACTTGCATGCACACTGGTCATTTCTTCCACCATGGCGGCATGAAGCGCTGAAAGCAGCAACACCTGCAAAATATATAAACATCAGATTCATCAAAAGCACCTCTTTTCATTTTTCGCGTACTATTTACGCATATAGCGAATTATGATACGCAGTTTATGGTGTGTCAAGGGAATTTTGCTCATTTTTACGCATATACCGAAATTTATTACGCTCTTCGCAAGGTGTAAACTATAGCAATTTGCGTAATAATGGGAGTAATGACAGTCAAAGAATTACAGACGGTTTTTTCACAAAATATAAAAAAGAGGCGAGCGCAACTCGGATTAAGCCAAATGAAATTTGCAGAAAAAGCGGATTTATCCGTTAGCTATGTCTGCGATCTTGAAAGCGGCAGACGGTGGGGAACCCCAGAGACATTTATAAAACTTGCTGACGCGCTTGAAATTGAACCGTTCGAACTTCTCATCGCTTCTTATGAGAGCGTTGGAACTGAAAACATACATCAGTCAGAGCCTTCCACAAAATGGGAGAGTCAACTGCGAAAGAACCTTTCAGAAGCCATTGACACCGCTATTTCGCGAACACTCATGCAATGCGCAAAAGAAAAAAGTGAAGCGTAGCGACCTGACCTTCCTTAAAATTAAGCACCGCAGGAAGTTTCAACTTCCGAGGATGCTTAATTCGTTCGCGTGAGCGGACATGTAAAATAGGCGAGTTTTGGAACAAAACTCGAGTTAAAGTGGGCGGCGGTATTTCGACGCGCACTTTAAACCTTCCTTATTTTTCAACATTCTCGGAAACTGCAGTTTCCGAGAATGTTGAAAA
>X363_Desmarests_Spiny_Pocket_Mouse__coassemble_431_pt1 | contig 27040 bp, 24 predicted proteins | sample X363_Desmarests_Spiny_Pocket_Mouse__metabat2_high_PE_007 | metagenome-assembled genome bin X363_Desmarests_Spiny_Pocket_Mouse | reverse complement strand
CCTGCGCCTTCGCGAATGTTTTTATAGATTTTTCGAAAACTCGAAATTAAGCCTACTAGTATTTTTTTGCGTTTTCTATATACTTCTTATTATGATAGACTTACATGTACATTCAACTGCGTCTGATGGGCAGTACACCCCCACAGAACTTGTTCAGATGGCAAAAGAAAAAGGGTTTTCGGCGATTGCAATCACCGACCATGACACCGTTTCAGGGCTTGAAGAAGGAAAAAGGACAGCGGAAGACCTTGGCATTATCTTTGTGCCTGGAATTGAAATAGACATTGACCGCCCCAACTGCGAATTTCATCTTTTGGGGTTGGGGCTTCAAGAAATTTCAAGCGAATTAAACACGCTGATAGCATCGCTCCAAGAAAAGCGTCTTGAGCGAAACATGCAAATCGTGCAAAAAATGAACGATGCAGGAATAAATGCGACGGTGGAAGAAATTCAAGCGGAATTTCCAAATCAAGTGCTCGGTCGCCCTCATTTTGCATCGTGGCTTGAAAAAAACAAAATCGTAAAACACAAGCAGGACGCATTTGACAAATATTTAGGGCGCGGCCGTCCGTGGTTTGTGGAAAAAGATGGAGCACAGCTTGACGAAGCAATTTTCGCGATAAAAAAAAGCGGAGGGCTTCCTGTCATAGCGCATCCGTTTTCATTGTATCTTTCATGGAAAAATCTTGATGCAGAACTTGAAAATCTAAAACAACGCGGAGTTTCGGGAGTTGAAGCCTATCATTCGGGGTCAAAGCCTTCTCAGTGCTCACGGCTTGAGGAGCTCGCAAAAAAGCACGGCTTTTTTGTCACTGCGGGAAGCGACTTTCACGGAGAGAAAGTGCATCCCGACCGCTCGCTCGGAAGAACCTGCGCCAAACGAAAAATAGACGACAGATTTTACTTTGAAGAGCTTTTGCCTGCGCTAAAGCAAGTGTAATCCACGGCTTCAGCACGAAGCCCCCTCTTTGGACGCCCCGAAATAGGGCAAGCCCTCATAGTTGACCGACAAAAATTGATTTTTTGTGGACATGAAAAAAATCTGTGGCAAATTTTGCAGCTCTAGAGTATAATAATATTCAGGAGGCGTGAGAAACTATGGGTGGTGTCTTGACTCTTGATATTCTTTATAACAATGGTTTTTGCCAATATGTAAAAAATCACAATAGATTCTTCAATGTTGTGTTCAATGATTTGATTGCATTGGTAAGAAAGGCTGGTGGCGATGAAAACCTCATAGACTCTCGCCATTGCGGGCACATTTTCTACGACAAAGAGCCTCTGTATGACTACGATTTAGTTACCGTCTGTCTCTATGGAATTAGATACAGTGAATTTATAGGATATTTGAAAGACTGTGATGAAAACGATGTAAAAGAATACTTAAAGAATTTGCGAAAAGAGGCGTTGGAGGCAATATCTGTTGTGGAGCTTGAATACTACACAATGCACAAAAAAAAATATGAAGCGAAATTTTTTTACTGCATCCGCCCAGACCAAAACGAGTATTCTTTTGAAGACATACAGGAATTGGAAAAGCACGGCATTCAAACAACTGACCGCATACGAGAAGTGGTGTAGCCGCCTTGGCAAAAGACCGCCGCTCGTTCAGCACACCACGCTTTGTTGGTCGAAAGACAACTCATCGCTCTTCTGTAGCCCGCCACGGAAGAACATGAGGAGAATGTTTTTTATTTCTTTGCGACAACCACCATTGTCCGCGCATGTTGATTGTAGGGGTTCAAATCAAAATCGCCATACACATCCGCAGATTGAAAGCCCGCTTTTTTCAAAAGAAAGACGAAATCAGTCGCAGAATATAAACGCTGTGTGAATTCGTGGTTGTAGACGAACCCCGTTTTATCAGTGAGCGACCATTTTGAAACCAGCCCCTCCCACGCTCCTGAAACTTCAAATTGGGTTTTCACAAAAAATCCGTTCCTTTCAAATTCCTCGCCTTCTGTAAAATAGAGAATGGCTATTTCACGGCTTGTGCATTCAATGATAAAGACCCCACCTTTTTTTATCGAAGCGGCGATGTTTTTCAAAATCAAAAAATCCTCTGCCACAGTATCGCAATAGCCAAATGAGGTGTACAAATTCACCGCGGCATCAAATTTTCGTTTGCTTTTAAAGTGACGCAAATCGCACTGTATAAATTCCGCTTCCACACCTTCATCTTTTGCGCTGTCAGCCGCCGCGTCAAGTTCGCTTTGAATTATATCAACGCCCGTAACAACAAGTCCACGAGCGGCAAGTTCCACAGAAATGCGTCCAGGTCCGCATCCTGCATCAAGGATTGCGCTGTTTTTTTTCAAATGCGCGATGCTGATTATTCTTTCGGCAACAATCGGGGCTTCTTCCCAGCGCGGCGTGTCAAACATAATCGGCGCGAAGCGAATCCAAAATTCCTCGTTTTCAAACCATTGCTTTTTGTTCTGACTTCTTATATTTTTCATATTTTTAATAGTTCGTAATAGTATATGTCACGACGTTTTCTTTTCCCAAAATGTCGGTCACATAATATTGCAGAGAATTTTTTCCGTGTGTAAAAGTCACTTCCCCTATCAAAATCAACTCATCGTTTGGATACAACACAGCTCTTGGATAGTTCTTTTTCCCCGATGCACAAATAAGATTGCCGTCCTGTCGCAAAATATCAAATGAAATTTCATCAACCACATTTCCATTAAGAGAGACATATGATTTATAGGGCGTTGCCGTCGTTTGTCGCCTATAATACGCGCGATAAAAACCTGCGGGAATGGTGCTTTGTTCAGGAATTTTATATGAACGCCCGTTTCTGCCTTGCAGCACAATGCCTGAAAGATACAACGGCAGCTCTTTTCCTGAAATGCGAGGCATTAAAATACGCGGATTTATCGCCGTGTTGTTTTTTATGTCTATCACTTGAAATTCAAGGGCATTGTCTTTTTCATTCCATGCAGAAGAGCCACTTCTCCCTAATTCTGCGCCATTTGAAATTTCTGTAGTATCTTTTATGGTGGGGGGGAACGACTTTCCATCAAGATTTCCATAAACTGTCAATAGATTGTCTTGGTGCGCAATCACAACAGCATTCCCTAAAGTCGATGGAAAAAAGCATGTGTCATCTTCATATTCAGCAATCACAACAGTCAAAAAGCCTGAGTCAGCGGCATATACATTTGTCTCTCCTGAAAAAACCAAGGAAGTGTTTATCGTTTCTCCCCGCAACTGCCCAAAATACAGTGAAAAATTTTCCGCCGTCACCTGCTCTTTTTGTGGCCAATCAAATGAGAACACTTGAAACGCCCCCATCACTAAAAACAACACCATGAAACCGCATATTTTTTTTCTCATCATAAAATCCTCAAGTAATGATTCTATTTTTTCATTATATTTATTTTTGAAATAGTACTGTCTTTTCCAATATACAAATCACTTCCGTTCGTACGGATAAAAGCATTGTCCGCCTCAAAGGTAAACGAACCTGAAAGCGTCGCAAAATGCTCAATTATATGCACCGTGTACGAGTGATTCGCTTTTGCAAGAACGAAAATCAAATTGCCAGCCTCCTGCACATCAATCGCCTGCCCTTTTATTTTTATATGGCTCGACTTTCCGCCTGTCGTGCTTACAATTCCGAGCATACTCCCCGAGCTATACACAACCGTCCTGTCTTCATCATAAAATTTAACCAGTTTTTGCAGAGAATCCGCCCCATCCATAAACTCGTGAAAAATAATCTTTGAGCTAACCCCGTCATTTTTCACAAGAACAAACCGCTGTCTCATCTGTCCAGAAACAACCGCCAATAAAGAAGCGTCTTCTGAAATTGCCGCGCCCAAAATCACTGGATAATTGCTTCCTCCCGGGGAAAAGCGTTGTATAAGATTACCAGACGCATCAAATTCACAGACATTACCATCTGCAAACCCTGCGACGCATCCACCTGAAGAAGAGGCAAACGCCGTAAGGGGAACAGTTCCACTATACTCCCAAAGCCTGTCTCCGTTCGCATCGCACTGAACAAAAGACGCCCCTCCTGGCAAGAACACAAAAATTCTGTCGCCAGAAATCATGGGAAAGCCAGACACATTTATCACCCCCGCTTTTTTGCCATCAGGAGTAAAAAAAAGGGAGGCGGCATTGTTCGCATCATAGCATGTGTAATAATCTTGGGAAATCGCGGCCTTATATGAAAATGAGGAGAAATTAGTCACACGTCCATCTTCTGTAAAATACCCCACTGATTTTCCGAGTTTAAAATAAAGGGGATTATCATCGGGTAGTCGTTCTGAAACAGTTGGATTTGAAACATCTATCTTCCACTCTGGCTCAAGTTGATATTCCGTTCCAAGGGGGCGAGCGGCAAAAATCACATACAAGACACTAAAAATGAGAATAATTAAAAAAATGGGTAAAAAACGCTTTTTTGACATCATAACGCAATGGTATAATATTGATACATTACAGTCAAGGATTAAAAGAATATTTTTATAGAAAGAACATTAAATCCGCTTCCGGGCAAATTGCATACAAAGCCTCGAGAAAGTTCCGGCTGCCTTTCGGCAGTGTTCGCTTCGCAACGCTACGCTCACGATACTCCACTGCCTACGGCAGACTCGGTTTAAGTCCTCACTGTCGAGTTTTGTATACAATTTCCCCTCACGCGTCTTTAACTTTCTTTGCTCTACACATTCTTACAACGAATTTAAAAAATTCGTAAACGCAGGTGCAACAGTTGTGTTTATTTTTGCTTCAAGCGCTCGATAGGCGCGGAGCATTGCATCGTCCATATCTATCGAGCCCTCCCTTCCTTGAATGCTTATTGGCAAAAGGTTTTCTTCCAACAAGGTGTCTCGCAGCCGTCCGTCAAATGTGTATACACACTGCACAGTCTGTCCGCTTTTTGGCTCGCGCTTTGAAAAGGAGACGGTTCCCGTTATGCAGTATCGCTCATTGGCAAGGTCGGAAGTCTTAAAGCCGCTTGAAGAGACCATTTTTGCAAACGCCTGCTTCACTTGCTTTCCAGAGGAATCCCCCTCAATTTCAATGTAAATGGGGATTTGTTTTGCAATTTCAGCCATCCGCTTTTTTATAGAAGCGGCGCTTTTACACTGCGGGCGCAGCTCCGCCGCTTTTTGAGAATCCACAACATCCAGTCTTTTTAAAAGCGTGTCATTTACCACGGCGGTCTCACGCGCAAGGTCAAGCTGTGCATATGTTGAAAATGAAAACTCATCATCGCTGTCATATTTTAAAAGAGACTCAATTCGCGCGTTGTTGTTTATGATTGTAGAGCCAAGCATTGTGCTCGCCTCCCGCTTGTTCATTACAGCCAAGGCATGATGTCTTTTTCCATCGAAATAACGCTCTGCAATTCTCACCCCAATCAAATTCTCAATTGAAACTTTTCGTTGGATTTCCTGTGAAAACTGTGCATCAGAGCCCGTAAAAGTCTTTACATTTCCCTGCACTTGCGCCATACGCCTTGTGGCAGTGGACGAAGATGTTATATTCTGTCCAAACACACTTGCAAGACTTTCAATCGCAGAAATCTCCGCCTGCTCCTCCGTCTGTCCATATCCAAGCCCTGTAAGATATTCAGAACTGGGATACTCTTTTGACGGCATTGTAATCCACGAAGGCTCTTTCGAGAACATTCCAAAGGCGCACAAAAGAAACAGTGCGCAGAATAAAACCACATTTTTATTTTTAATCATTTGCATACACTTTCCACCAAAACAGGTTTTCCCGCTTGAACAACAACATTGTCTATCGTTTCAACAGAGCCGTTATCGTATTCAACGGTGACAGAATAGATGCCAGGCGCAACCGTAAAGCCCGCGCAATACGCTTTGCTTGGAAGAGCCATACTCTGCCGCAAGTCCGCCTTTGGATCTACATTGGCAAAAGCCTCCACAAAACCTTTCATCGCTGCGACTAAAAGAATATCCGCCATGGGATTTCCAGACACTTGCTTTGCGGTCATCATATATGTGGCGGTTTGAGACGCAAACAAAGGAGTCTTTGCCGAAAGGTCAACGGCAAGATTTCTTTTGACTGTTTTTCGCGCGGTCATATTCACATCTTGAAGAACGGCGAGGTCAAAATCCTCAAGCAAAACAGGCTCTTTTGTCGTGCCGTCGCTCAAAGTGATTTTCCTTGCAACAGGACTGGGAGGCTCTTGCCTCACATATTTTGGATAGTGAATATTATAGCCCATTTGTCCATCTGCAGCAGTCAAAAGCCGTGTAATCACATAGGAATCCAATCCTTGTGTAGCCGCATAAATTTCAGCGATTGCACGGACAAGGCTTTCAGCGTCGATGAAAATCACTTCATCCTGCTTTTGATTTATGCTTCCAGAAAGCGCAAGAACTTCTATTCGTCCGTTAGGCGAATTTGAAATGCCCGCGGCATCCGTTTCCACTCCTTTAGCAAGCTGCTTCAGAATTTTCTCAACATTTTCATCTCGCTCGCTGTTGTTAATCGCAGTGATGAGCATACGGATATACGCCGCAAACGCCGACCCCTTATAAATATCGTTTTCTGTCGGTGCTTTTGGCAAATGGATATTTTGGAACTGCATAATAAATTGCAACGCAGTCGCCCCTGGAATTCCTACCGCCGCGAGAGCCTGAACAAACACATTCTTTGTATTTTCATTAATCACCGCTTCTTCAGGCTCGGAAATTTCCTGTCGTATTTCACTCACATTATATGCATCCAGCTTGTTGTACGCGCGGGTCGTTCTTGACATCGCAGAATCAAGGTCGCCGTTCCTGTAATACGTCAAAGCGTCAAATGTGTCGGCAAGCAGAGTCTCATAGAATGGTGGAATATAAAAAGAAGATGCGCTTCCCACTTTATCTTCCATTTCGTTTTGGTTAATCTGGGCGTCATCTATTCTCTGTAATGTCACCTTAAATGTTTCATTTGCAGCCGTGTAGTCACCGAGGTAGTATTCCAACACCCCCTTGTCGATTTGCTGGGCGATTGTTATTTTTTTTTGGTTAATGCTGTTCAACATCGAATACGCGGTAATATAATCGCAATCCATCATCGCCTGTCGATACGCAGCCTCGTTATATTTTATTTTTTTGCCAGTGCCACTTGTTGAGGCGCACGAAGTAAAAAATCCAAGTACGAGCGCAAGTCCGAAAAAAAGCGCATTGTGTTTTCCATTTGTTTTTATCATTTTACATCCACTTATATGTATTATCGCTTCTTTTTAGACTTTATATATTTTCGCACGGTAGATTGATCCTGCCAAACAATGCGATTTGTTTCTATGTTCGTCAAAGTCAATGTAACATCATATGTCTTGAACGTTTCTTTTCCCTCTGTTTCAACAATTGTTTTCACAGAGCCCATCATCATAAAGTCCGCGCCCTCTTCATTATCAATCGACTTGGCGGTATCCAGAGATGAATGCTCCGCCTGATCATACTTTTCATCGCGAAGCTCGTTTCGTTCATTTGAGGAGGCAACAAATTCAAGAACTCCTGAATTTAAAATCGCCGTCTGAAGGCGCTTTGCAACAATTGATGTGTCAAGAAGCTCATCGCTTTCGTTTTTTATACGCCCGACAATCACGACTGGCGCGCGCCCATTTTCATCCTCAAACCGCGCAACTCGTGGAGAAGCGATGCATTTTTCAATCAGCTCGTTGCACACAATCTGCACATCGTTGTCATTCCACTTTCCAGTGAGATCCATAGATTCATCCGCGCCAACACGCTCAACTTTCGCTCTTTTTGCAAAAAGCACGCTTGAAAGTGAAAGCAACGAAATCAAAACAATCAGTGTCTTTTTCATTACCATAACCTCATAAAATTTAATTGAATTATATTATTATAGTTGATAATGGCAAAAAATCAATAGAAAAATACACCAATCACACAGCAAACGCATTAGAAAAAAAATGTCGACTATCGCAGGGGCTACACTTGCTTTAGGAGCGTTCCACTAATTTTCCACACAACTCGTACACACCGCTCACACCTTGAACCAACGCCGCTCCCATCCCCATTTCAAGCGGAATCGCCAAATCCATATCGAAGCGGTCGCCTATGCTTAATATGTTTTCAAACGGAACGTCCAGTGTTTTTGCGGCGAGAGCAAAAACCTCTTTGTTTGGCTTCGACTTCCTGCATGTGTCAAGCCCGATTATGTTAGGTATCAAATCCGCGACTCCCAAGGCGACGAGCGTTTTCCGTGCGGGCAAAACAGGATTGTTTGTAACGCAAATCAACTGGTATTTTTCACGCAGCCGACTTATCAAGTGAACGAGTTTTTCATCAACAGAAAGGAATCTTTCAGGAAAAAGCAGATCCTCCCTCATTTTTATGCTTTCGTCAATCGTAACCCCAAAAGAAATGAGCGTGTTTCCAAGACTGATTTTCTTCCCTCCATGTTTACGAGACCAATCTCTTCTCCATTCGCTTATTTTGTTTCGAGCGTCGCGCGCACTCATTCCGTTTTTCTGGGCAAAGTGCCGTATCTGCACATCGACCTGTTCAAACGCATAAGCGGAATTCGTGTAAAGCGTTGAGTCGATGTCAAAAATGAGCGCGGAAAGGTTTTCGGGCATTTTATAGATTTTCACATCTGAACTTCGCTTTTTATTATGTCTATAGATGCGCGCCGTTTTTACCAATGCAGAAGCCCCTTCCTGCAAGTCCTTGAAATTCCCCAAAGAAACATTTGCAATCACCGCATTCCCCAAAAGCTCTCCGTCAACGCACTCCAAAACCGCAATGTCAATCCCTGTTTGCAAAGCCTTTTCAGAAAGCCATGTTTCATTTTTTGCCTGCCCTCCACAAGAAGTCATATAACTGTCAAAAGGCATGTCGTTTTCAAGCGCAATTTTCTTTAAAAGGTGCAATCCGTTTTTTACATTTTCAGAAATCTCTGTAAGAACTCGAAACCCCTCGCTATTTTTGTCGCTGTATGAATAATCAATTATCTCATCGTAGGAATTTTTCTTTTTTTCAATATCATTTATCTCTTTCTTAAATTCGTTTATCAAGCTTCCACTTTTTGGAATCAAAACGCTCGCATTCCAAAGCCCTTGAACAACGGAGGGAAGCGTTCTCACCCCTTCCGTAAAAACTGGTTTTTCACAACACAAATTTATTCCTTCGCTCGAGCCCGCCCTATCGCAAATTCTCCCTGGAAAAAGCGTTGCCGTTCCAATCAACGCAGAAACAAAGTCAGGACCGCCACAAAAAACAGAAATGCTTCGACCAAAGAAATCCGTTTTTCCCGCGCAAAACCCCAAGGGAACAAACGGCGGCATCTTCTCTTCCGCAAGGTCGTTTTTCACAAGCTCTTTTTTATCCCAGTACGCCGCCTGAAATCGTTCTTCAGGCAAAACGGAAACTGCATTGCCTGTCAACACAAAGACAAGGAATTCAGGGCACGCAAAAAGAGAGCGAGAATTCTTATAATCATCGGGAAAAAGGAATTTAAAAGCCTTTAAGCGCGGAATAAAAATAGAATGGGAGGAAGGAACAACGCTTCGGAAAGCATCTTTTTGTACGGACAAAGCATCTTTTTGTGCAGAGCCACTTTCATCACCACAAACAGAATCGGACCACAAAAGCGTGCGCCCATTTTCAGACACAATAGTCGGACCGTTTCCGCTTATGCAAATCGCATCAGGCCAGACATCACGCCCCATCTCCGAGCGAAACGCATCCATACAAGCCTTCGCGCATTTCCAAAATGCATCCACCCATTCCAACGCTAAAAAAGACGCTTTCTCTTTGGAAACCGTATAGAGTTCACTTGAAGACGCACAAAGCCTTCCCTCTTCGTCAATAATCGCCGCCTTGAGAGAAGTAGTCCCTATGTCAACAGAAAAAATCTTTGCGCTCAAGATTCGCTTTTCCTCATAAAAAGTCAAGAGTGAAATTGCAATGTCGCGATTGACTTTTTAGTGTGCGCAATAAGCAACTTGTTGCGACGCGCACAAGTGTATGACAAAGTTTGCAACGCAAACTTAAGTTGATGACAGCCGCGCTATTTTAACGGTTGTCATCATACCTAGTCGTGAAAAAGCTCGCCCTGTTCCGCAACCCTCGACTCCTGCTGCTGTTTTACAATTTTTTCAATTATTGTGCGGTTATCAAGCAAATCACCAATAGATTGGTTATGATGAATGCGCGTAATCACATTTGCAAAAAGTCCTGAAACATCGGTGCTGATATACCACTCGCGATTCAAAAGCTCTTCGTGGTACACGGCGTTCGTTCCAATGATTCTATAGAAAAGCCCCTGCTTATAGCCTTCATCGAAAAGTTCAATCGCATTTCCCGTAAAGAATGGAAGACTCACTGCGGCGATTACTTTTGTCGCGCCATTTTCCTTGAGAAAACTCATCGCCTTTAAAAGCGTGCCACCAGTTCCCAACATATCGTCCGCGAGGAAAGCGACCTTCCCCTGCACATCGCCCAAAAGCTTCACAGATTTAATATTTGTGTCCTTTGCATTTTGAGTGACAACGGAATAATCGCGCTCCTTATAAATCATTGCAAGGGGAAGCTTCAACCCAGAGGCGTAGAATTTATTTCTATCGATTGCGCCAGTATCAGGACTCACCACAACCATCTCTTCTTTTTGACCTGTCAAGTCAACGATTTTTCCAAGCTCGCGGATAATTTGATAGCTTGCATGAAGATTCTCCAAATTAATGGAAGAAAAAGCGTTCACAATTTCACGAGAGTGAATATCAAGGGTGATTATTCGAGAGACCCCCAGCATTTCATACACATGACCGAGCATGCTCGCCGTGAGACCTTCGCGTCCCTTTTTCTTGTGCTGACGGCTATAGGGATATGAGGGAACTACAAGAGTAATATTGCTTGCGCCTGCCTGCCGAACCGCGTCAATTGTAACCAAAAGGCTCATCACATGGTCGTTCACAGAAAGCGACAATTTATTTTTCCCGCCGTTCAGTGAAAGAACTTCGTGGTTTTCAGCATCCTGAAAAATAAACACATCCTTTCCACGGATTGACTCGTTTATTTCGGTTTTGAATTCGCCGTTTGCAAAGTAAGTGAATGTGGTGTCAACCTTAAAAATAGGAGGGCGATACTTATCTATCGCCCCTCGAATGACAAGCGCAGAAGTGGAAATGTCATTGTTGAAATTGATGTCCTTTATCAATTCGTTCTTGTCAAGACTATAGCGCTTTGAAATAGCATCGTTCTTTAAAGTGAAACGGTGCTTATACATATTCTTTAAATGTTTGATTACAGCATTTGCAAAGGACTCTCCCCCTGGACATGCTATAACCGCTAAATCAGTTGGCTCGGAATACGGCATTTATAAAAAACCCCTTTTTTAATGAAAGCGGCTCTATTCTAGCATTTTTTTACATTCAAGACAAGGGACTTCGATTTTAATTCACGGCTTCAGCACGAAAAATTAGATTCAGAGAGAATACGAAACTTTTTGCGCAAGCAAAAATGCTGAACGAGCTTTCACCTGCATTCATTGGTGAACCAAACTAGTGCTCGTTACTACTACTTTTAATTTTGCACGCCTTTCGGTATACTTTCCGTATGATTAAAAATTATGTGTGGATATTTTTTATTTCGATGGTTCCGTTGATTGAACTTCGCGGTGCAATCCCTGTTTCTCAAGGACTTCAAATGCCTGTCATCCCTTCTTATATCGTCTGCATAATCGGAAACATGATTCCTGTGCCAATAATTTATCTTTTTGCTCGAAAATTTCTTGAGTGGGGAAGCGGGAAAAAGGTCATTGGAAAACTATGCGACTTTTTTTTAGTAAAAGGAACGGCAGCAGGAGAAAAACTACAGTCAAAGGCTGGACGAGGCATCTTTGTTGCATTGCTTCTTTTTGTGGGAATCCCTCTCCCTGGAACAGGGGCGTGGACAGGAACGCTTGCGGCAAGCCTGCTTGATATGAGCTTCAAGGAAACGGTCATTGCCGTAATGCTTGGAGTTCTTCTTGCAGGTCTTATAATGATGGCGGGAAGCCTCGGTCTTTTTACCGCGATATTTTCTTTAACAAAATAGAAAAAAGCCCCCTTTATAAAAATTTCGTAACACGAAACCTGTGGCACAAACTTCGCTCAACAAAACATAGTGTGCACTCCATAGTTTGCGCTCTTCAGGGGCAAAGGACAAATCACCATGAAAAAAACAAACGCAACAAGAATAGTGGAATCACACAACATTCCATTCACACTGCACGAATACAATGATGACGGAGAACACAAACTAGCGCTCGGAGCGGCGGCAAAGACAGCTGAAAAAATGGGCGCAGATCCAAACCAAGTGTTTAAAACAATCGTCATGAGAACTGAGACAAAGGAAATCTGCGTGTTCTGCCAAAGCGCAATGCAACAAGTGAACCTCAAAAAGGCAAGAACAGCCGCCAACTGCAAAGAAATATCTTCCGTAAAGCCAGAAGAGCTGCTTTCACTCACAGGATATGTGCGCGGCGGATGCTCACCAATCGGAATGAAAAGACAATTTCGCACATTCATAGACGAAAGCGCGCTGTTATACGACGAAATCTATATTTCCGCAGGAGCGCGTGGTCAGCAGTTGGCATTGAACCCAAATGACTTGATAAAGTTGACCAACGCAACTGTCTGCGACTTGCAGTTGTAAACAGCGGTGCTTTTTCTAGCACCAAATCGTTTCGCGGTTGAATGTTTGGTTGCGGTCGGGACCCACGGAAACAATCCCCACTTTTGTGCCGGTGAACTCTTCTATAAAGTCGATATATGATTTCGCCTCCTCAGGGAGAGCGTCATACTCTTTTAAACTTTTTATAGATTTTTTCCAGCCAGCGAATTTCTTGAGAATTGGCTTTGCCTTGTTCAAGCGAGGAATTGACGCTGGAAAATCTGTTGTTGTTTCGCCATCAATGTCGTAGCCGATGCACGCCTCTATTTCTTCCATTTCATCATACACATCAAGATGGGTCAAAACGAGGCTGTCTATTGAATTCACACGGCACGCATAACGAAGAGCCACTAAATCAAGATACCCACAGCGGCGTGCGCGACCTGTTGTCACCCCAAATTCGTTTCCGGTGTTTCGCACATAGTCACACAATTCACTTTCTGTCTCGGAATTGAATTCTGTGGGCATAGGACCGTTTCCAACACGCGTTTCATACGCCTTGAACACTCCGTAGATTTTATGTATCGCGCGCGGACCAATCCCCGCTCCTGTGGATGCACCAGCGGAACAGGACGCGCCTGAACTCACATATGGATATGTGCCTGAGTCAATGTCAAGCATTGCGCCCTGCGCCCCCTCAAAAAGCACATTTTCATTTCTAATCTCCCACATTTTCGAGGCTATATCTATTCGCATTGAAAGAAGAGACTCCATATATGGCTCAAGAAATTTCCTGTCGCTGGAATCGAGGTCGTTCATTTTTTCATCCCAGTCCAAATCCGCAAGACGAATTCCATCACGCTCTGATTTTTGAGAATATGTTGTGCCGATTCCACGCCCCGTAGTTCCAATCGGGCGTTTTCGCTCCGCGTCGCGTTTTTTATCCATTTCACGATAACCAGGAAGTGTGATATGCGCCCTATCGGAAATAAACACGCGCCCCTTCCAATCAACTCCGTTTTCTGAAAGCATGTTCAACTCTGCAAAAAGCGCCTCTGGGTCTATAACCATTCCAGAGCCCAAGAAGACAGTCTTGTCGGGATAAAGGATTCCAGATGGAACTTGATGCAACGCATATTTTTTTCCGTCAGCAACAATTGTGTGCCCTGCATTTGCACCGCCAGCAAAACGGCACACATACTTTGCGTCCTCTGCAAGGTAATCAACGATTTTTCCTTTTCCCTCGTCTCCCCATTGAGCACCCATCACAACAACATTCATTTCGCGCCTCGATTCGCCCTTCTAAAGGCATTTAATTTTTAAACTCTCATACATATCGTAAAAGCCACGAAACTTGCGTGGTCTTTACCTTGAGATAATACCACAAACTGTTGAAAAATGCTAGGGGCTAGGAGCATAGAGAACACATCACGGCTTCTGTATGCAAAACGAAAAAATGCATATATTTTTTGCTATATCAACTTTATCGGGAGAATCTTTTGAAATTCTATAAAATCTTTATCTAAAGTAAAAATATGCCAAGAATTTCGTAAAGCACGAGAACATATAAGAAAATCTTTATTTGAACCTTGTATTCCTGACTTTCGTCATTTGTTTGAAATTTCAGCAGCATATTCATAGTCAGCCGTCGTTACAACAATATCTTTGAATGCAGAAAAATTTGTTTTCAATTTCTTGAATTTCGCCTCGTCTGAAACTCCTGATAATAATTCTTGCCTAATTGCACCTATCACTACGATTGAATCATTTTCAATCAATCCTGTAATCGTGTGTACAATATGAGGATTCACAGAATTGCGGCGAAAAACTTCCAACCAAACACAAGTATCCACAATTACATTCATCACTATCTCGCCATCTTGTAATCATACTCTGGGTCAAAATCAATTGTGCCAAACATTTTCATTAAGTTTTTCTTTTTCCTATTTGTAATAAATTCTTCAAGCGCAACACGCACTGTTTCAACAGGAGTTTTAAATTCACTAAAATTCAAGGCTTCATCAACAATCGTCTTATCAATAGTAACTGTAGCATCCATAAAACACACCTCCATATCATTATTTTAACACTTCATGTAAAAATCAATAAGCCCATTGCTATTCTTGCTCGTCATCTTCGATTCCCAGTAATTTTTTAGCGCGAGGTTTTAGGGCATTTTTTGAGCCTTTTGATTCGGCTATGGCGCGGAGAGCCTCCTTTGCGGAGTCGTAGCGACCGCTTTTGTACATTTCGATACCTTGACTTTGGGTGGTAGTGTCCTTTGAAGACAAATAAAGCGCGCACACCTCTGCAAAAGATTGCCGTGGATATTTTATAATGAGTTTTCCAAGATTTTGGCGAAGCGGTTTTCGCCTGTCGTCATTCACCACAGACTTTGCAAGCGCGGCAATTTCATCCTCCCCACGAGACCCCGCCTTTAGCAATGCTTCACACGCCATATTTTTCACATCTTCGCCTGTTTTCTTATCAGTGACTTGTTCAATTAAAAAGTCAATGGAGGCATCGGTGTTCAAGTCAGAAAGAGCCACATAGCACTCTTTTTTCACCACGGTCTCCTTGTCGTTTTTTGCGCGATAGATGATAAATTCATCCGCCTCAAGGATTTTCATTTCACGGCACGCCTTTATCGCTTCAAGACGCACTTTGTAGTGGTCATCTCGAATTCCCTGCAAAATAACGCTTTTCGCCTTTTCAGAGGAGGAGAAATTTGAAAGTCCCTTTATGCAATACTGCCGCATATTCGGGTCGCCCTCTTCAAAAAGCCGCGTCAAAATTGAAATGCCCTCTTCCTTTTTCATATTGCCCAGGGCCTCCGCCGCATACATTCGCACAAACGCATTTTCATCGTCATCTTCGGCAATCCGTACAATTTCATCCCATGTTTCATCCGCTCTCATCTGCCCCAAGGCACGCATCAAGGCTTGCCGCTGAGACTGAGTCAAATCATCACGATGCAAGTACGCCGCAAGATATTTCGCCTCTTCGCCGCCACCTGTTTTTCCAAGAGCAGAAAGCGCGGGAATGAAATATTTTTCCTCATCGGTTTCAAGCAGCTTTACCAATGCAGGCGCCGCTTCCTTGCACTCCACAACAGAAACATAGCTCAAGCATTTTTCGACAGTTTCCAATTGCGCATCATAGGGGTCGTCAAGTATTTCAACGGCATAATCCTCAAGGCAGGGGTCTTTTATCTTTGCAAAGTAGTCCAAAACCTTGTTCTTTATATCGTTGGAATTGGATTTATAGAACAAATCGTAAAGCGCATCGTTATAGCGAGGATCTTCGTTTTCAGTGATTTTTGCGATAGCACTAGAAATTTCAGATGACGTTCCGAATTTCAGCGCCGTTTGGTTCTCATTAAATTCCTCGTTGCCATCATCACGCATTTGTGCCGCCTGCAATTTTTCTGCGTCCGGTGCTTTTGGACGCTTTTTCGCGGGAATTTTTATTCGAGGAGCTTTATTTGATTGTGTGGAAGACTTGTCGGATGCCTTCGTATCATCAGAAGAGACGCTCGTTTCGTCAGACGCCCCAGCACCTTCATCAATTTCGTCTATCGCCCCTCCAACATCATCAAAAGACTCGCCAGTCCCTTCACCCGCCCCAGAGGTTTCTCGTGCCGCATCAACTGCCCCGTCTGTTTTATCGACCGCTCCAGTCGTTTCTGTTAGTTCTGTCGCCACCACCGATTCCGTCGTATTTTCTGCATTCAAACTCACAGAAGCCCCGTCAACTTGAGCATAGCTCTCCAACGAAAAACACAACGCAAAAACAATTAAAACTCTTTTTTTCAACACAAAACCTCTAAAACTGGCACATGCCTCAAACCATCGTTCAAAAAACAGCGGCTCTGCATTTGCCTCAAGTCTTGCCCTTCACCTTTTTTACCGTTTTCGTCTGGCAAAAACTGCAAGCCGACCTTGTATCAACAGTAACCGCCATAATACGGGAGACCCGCCTTTTACGCAAAATGTGCAATCACAGCTGCCGCTCGTCTCATGGACAAGAGCATTATTACCGCCTGTTCTTTAGAATTTAAAATAACACTCTCTATTAAAATCGGCAAATTCACAAGATTTCTTACAATCTTATACATTCCCCGAATGAAAGCGACTTAAAAAAGCAGATTTAAACTCGTAAAAACGATTTTCTTCAATAGCACACCGCGCATCTTTGACGAGATTATTTAAAAAGTAAATATTGTGATAGCTCGCAAGCATGGAGCCCAAGATTTCCTTCTCCTTAAAAAGGTGGCGCAAATAGGCGCGGGAATAATTTTTGCAGACCTTGCAATTACATTCAGAGTCTATTGGCGAAAAGTCATGCGTAAAGCGTTCTTGCTTAATTGAAAGCATTCCGTCATGCGTAAAATACGAGCCGTTCCGCGCGTTCCGAGTGGGAAGCACGCAGTCAAACATATCGATTCCCGCGGCGATTGCCTCCAGAATATAATCGGGCGTTCCAATTCCCATGACATATCTCGCCTTTTCCATTGGCAAGAACTGCACGGTGTAATTTAAAAAGTGAATGAACTCATCCTTCGGCTCTCCAACGCTCAAGCCGCCAATCGCAATGCTCGGAAGGTCAAGGGAAGAAACAAATTCCGCGCTCTGCCTGCGCAAGTCCTCAAAGAAATTCCCCTGCACTATCGGAAACAAAAGCCCCTTGTACCCCGCATCTTTTTCGGAAAGCCATTGCCTTTTCGCGCGTACCGCCCAGTCGCTCGTTACAGAAAGAGCCTTCTCCGCCTCCGCACGCTCCGCTCCAAAGCCCGAGCACACATCAAGCTGCATTTGAATGTCGGAGTTGAATTTCACCTGGGTTTGAACCACATTTTCAGGTGTAAAAAAATGACGCGAGCCGTCTATGTGGCTTTGAAAATGCACGCCGTCATCCGTAATTTTTCGCAAGTTTGAAAGCGAAAAAACTTGGAATCCCCCTGAATCCGTTAAAAAATTGCCCGTATATTTTGTGAATCCGTGGAGACCTCCCGCATCAGAAATCAAGTCCGCTCCAGGCCGCAAAAAAAGATGGTAGGTGTTCGCAAGAATGATTTCAAACCCAATCTCCTCTATGTCGTCCTTTGAAACAGCCTTGAGTGCGCCGTTTGTTCCGACGGGCATAAAAACAGGAGTCCGCACATCTCCATGGGGAAGATGAAGCACCCCCATCCTCGCAGAACCACATGTATGTTTGACATCAAAACTATTCACAAAATCCTCCTCGTCGCAATAATTTTCGCCCCACCCCACTTATGTGCGTTTATGTTCGTGCAAAGCGCAGGAACACGATGCTTAGAATGATAAAGAAAAAGACGGGAAACCATGCGCCCATAAAAGGGGAAATATAGCCAAATTTTGCGAGCAACATGGTGACCATCTGCATTACATAGAACAAAACGGCGGCGCACACCGAAAGGGAAAGGCTGATTAAAAGCACATTTTTTCGCGACTTGCCTGAAAGTCCAATGGAAAGGAACACAACGATAAAAACGATGCAGGGGAAGGCGAATTTCTTGTAGTACACAGAAAGCTCCTCGTTGAACGGCAAGCCAACCCTTTGCAAATGCTCTATATAGATTTTTGCGTCGCGGGTATTCACCTCCTCCACCGAAATAGAGTTGTTTCTAAATGTTTCAGGGGGCTCATTCAAACGATCGAGCAAATTCTCGGAAACTTCTGTGCCATACGAAAGCGTATCCTCCGCATATGTATACACAGTAGGGTTTTGAAGCCGCCACAACTGCGCATCTGAATTCCACGAGGCAATATCAGCGTGAACAATCGCCTTGAGACTTTTGTCGTCTTTTCGAAAAACCAAGTACACATCATACAAACGCTTTAAAGAATCATCATACGACTGCGCCTTGTACACGAGAAAACTTGAGTCGGAAAGCACCACAACGCTCGTATTATTCATAGATTTCTCCTCTTGGAGCAGAGTTGCCTGTAGCTTCGTTTTTTTCGCATAGGTAGGAACGACAAGATAATCCTCAAAAAAGAAAAGCGCAAAGCTCATAATAATGGAAAAAATCAAAAGAGGAAGTGTAAAATGCAAAAGGGAGACGCCGGAAGCAAAGAGCGCGGTGAGCTCATTGTTGGCGTACAGGTCGCTTAATGTGTAGGAAACGGCAAAGAGTATTCCCAACGGAATTGAATACCACAACGTCTTTGGAACATACAGCGCCATCAAATACGCAACCTGGGACACGGGGCATTCATTCTGGATATACTTCCACAGGTTCATCAAAAGGTCAACGAGAACAAGAACCAATGAAAAAAATCCCAACGCACCAAAAAAAATCGGGAGGAAACGCTTAAAAAGATATTTTACGAGTTTCATGTTTTACCTGTGCCTTTCTATATGCGGTCATTTCTACCATAATACCTCTATCACACTTATGTCTACTTCCTCTTCAATGCCAAATAGAACATAAGTCCCGCCCCGCCAATAACAAGGTCTGGAAACCACATCGCCCAAAAGCCGTTTATTCCATTTCTGCCAGCAAAAATCTGCCCCAAAATCATCATCGCCCAATACAACACGCAGATAAAAAGTCCGATGATAAGCCCGATTGTCTGCCCGTTATGCTTTCCAAACAGAAACGCCAATGGCAACGCCAAGAACGCAAAGAAAATCGACCCGAACGGCTGCGAGAATTTTTTGTTGTATTCCATTATATAGCGATTCAAAGTCCGCTTGCTCGTGGATTTTCTCGTCCTCATATTTTTTATCGTTCTTCCCAGGTCAAACGAGGTCATCTCGCGGGGCGTTGTGGAATACGAGCTTCCGAAAATCGACGAGTCAAATATATTCAAGACGGTGCTTCCCGAATCAAGAACATCATAGTCCCTGCGATTCTTTGTGTCCAAAAACGCTACAACCGCGTCCGTCATATTCATCTGCATCAAAACGCCCTCTTTTTTCGCGCTCAAAAGGCTGGATTTTCCCGCGACGATAATACGCTGTTTTCCATCATCGCCTCTGTCAAAGAAAATCAAGTCGCTCACATCGTTATCCTTCACATCGCCAATCACAATGGTGGAGTCGTTCAGTCGCTTTATGGAATTCGCCTCGATTTCAACTCCAGGATTCGATGACAAAATCTGCCGGTATAGTTTGTTGTAGTTTATCGTCCCCAACGGCAAAAGATAGTCATTCACAAAAAACGACACAATAGAAATCAAAAGCCCCAGCACAATCACTGGCACAACGATAATCATATAGCTTTGCCCAGACGCACGAATAATCAAAACCTCGTTATCGCTCATAAGACGACCAAGGCACATCAAAAATCCAACAAGCGTTGCAAACGGCGAGGACTGCGCAATAACACCAGGCAGCGTGTACCAAATCAAAAGGCACACATCGCCAAACGGCACGCGTTTCTTTAAAATGCTTTCTGCAAGCAACAGAATTTGATTCACAAAGAAAATCATAAAGAAAAAAAGAAACGCCACGAAAAAATATAGCATCAACTCCTTCACTAAATAGCGGAGCAAAACACGGTCGTGAAGCTCTCCCTTGTGAAGATATTTTACCAGAAACGCATCGACTTTTTTTATGACAAAAGCAATTTTTTCCTGCAGATAGGAGTTGTAAAAATGCAGCATCTTTTTTTTCAAAAAACGAAAAAACGGAAGAAGCGCCGCCACAATCGGCTTGTAGAGAAGAGTCATTTTTTTCTTCAAAAAAGTCATAAAATGATTTGACAAATCAAAAAGCCCCAAAACATCCCCATCCTAAACGCAAATCTCAAAAGCAAGATTAAAATGTCACTGCACACCCGTTGAGCCAAAGCCGCCAGCACCTCGCTCTGTTTTTTCAAGAGAGGTTGCGCGGACAAAATTGCCTTGCGTTACGGGAGAAACAACAATCTGCGCAATCCTGTCGCCATTCTTTACCGTAAAATCCGAACCTCCGAAATTCACAAGGATAACTTTCAGCTCACCCCGATAGTCCGAATCGATGGTGCCAGGAGTGTTTAAAACGGTCACGCTGTTTTTTGCGGCAAGACCCGAGCGGGGGCGAACTTGAATCTCATACCCCTCTGGAATCTCAAAAAAAAGCCCCGTTGGAACAACACAAACGCCTCCTGAAGGAATCACCACATCACTCGAAACAAAAGCGGAAACATCCGCGCCCGCAGAACCAACCGTTTTATACTCAGGAATCCTCGCTCCCTCTTGGGCAACGCATTTTATATCAATTTGCATTTTAACAGTATAGTGGAAAGCGGAAGGATTGACAACGGGGACGAATGCGACGAATGCGTTGATTGATTTTCAAAAGATTGCTGGCTGTGCATTCCTCCAGTTTTGTTCGCGCTGCTATCAAAACTGGCTGGAAAATTGACAAAAGAAATATGCGTGTGGTAAAATAACTGGTCAAATAATGGAGTGACAATTGCAAAATGTATTTTATTGAAAACTACAAAGACAATATACGATTTAATAGTCAATACAATGAACTACATACATTTCTGAAAACAATCGCGGACACAGACTACAATGAGCATTTTCATTGGGGCAGACTTTGTTGGATGATGGCACATCCATATCTTGATGATAAAATGCTATCAAAAAATGCACTGTTTAGAAGCAAAAACGGAGAACTTGTTGGTGCAGTCTTATACGATACAACTTTTGATGATAGATGGTATATTCTCCATTCAATTTCTGATAAAAACCTCTTGGAACAAATGATTGAATACGCAATAAAAGGCGAAGGTGGCAGTGATAAAACCATAAAGGCGAATCTTAACGACACAGAGTTATGCAAATCACTTGAAAACGCAGGTTTTAAAAAACGACATTCCGACATCGTTCTCGCCATGGACTTATCGCATGATTTTTCTTTCAAATTGCCCCAAGGATTTTACCTCAATGCCCCCGATTCAGAAATTGACAGCTGGCAATGGCAGGTGGTGATACATCGTGGCTTTGACCACGACGGCATCCCGCAAGAACAGAGCGAAGAGATGGCAAAAGCCCAAAAGCATCTTGAAATCCCAACATACATCAGGACTTTTGCCATTCAAGAGGGGGAATACGCCGCTCATTGCGGAGTGTTCTACGATGACGGAAACACAGCATATATAGAGCCTGTTGTCACCGTTCCCGAACATCGAGGAAAAGGTCTTGGCAAGGCAGTTGTCTATGAGGCGCTGAGGCGCGCAAAAAAACAAGGTGCAAAAAGAGCGATTGTACTTTCAAATCAGGAATTCTACATTCGGCTTGGAATGACAAAATCATCGGAAGTTATCACTTGGAGTAAAAAATAACGATGTGCATGATTTATAATTTTATGTGAAAAGCAAGTATACATATAGCCCCATTCAATTACAACTCCAAATAATTTTGCTGTGCATAACTTAATAATTTATCAATCAATTCTTTTCTAAATTTTTCTGTTGCTTTTTCATTTATATACAAATAGAAAAATTTATTCTTTTCTTTTTTTTGTCCTTGCAAAGAGACAATGCAATCTTCTAGTTTTTTGGACATATCAATTGCTGGAAAATATATCTGGATTTGTTTAAATGCAGCCTTATCAAATCCCGTATTAAATTTGTCGGAAGTAATTATAACATATTCAAAAGACATACCATTATCTTCCGCAACAGCCTTTAGAAGCTTGAACAAGTCCATTGCCCTTTTTAGTTCAATTTCCGTATCTTTAATAATTGCCTTTTGAAGGTTTATTTTATCACTATATTTTTTTATTAAGTCGTCATTTATAACTGGCAATAAATTATCCTCTTTGAATGAATTCTCGATTCCCTCAAACCTTTCAACCAACTGTTTCACAGCCTCTCCTGAAATAGACGATTTTTCAAACAAAATATTAAATTCAGCCTCTGATTTCCAAACAGGCTTTTTTCTTGATTTTCTATCAAAGAATTCCTTAAACAAAATAAAGTCCAACGATTTCTTTTTTAAGAACGATATAATGTCTGAATCGGAAAGCAATACCACTCTCTCTTTATCATTGCCAACCCCCTTTTCAGTTATAGCATCATAAGAAAACAAGTCTATTTCATTGGTACGATATGATTTTATGCACTCGGATACAGCATACTTCACTAAGTAATCTTCATACAAAATCACGGGATGATTTTGTATCCATTTCCGTTCCATATCGTGAGCAAAAATCACACTTTCCAAAACAGACAGAGCGGATTTATTAACAGTCAAGATAATAGAATCATTTTTTTTGCGGAAACAATACGATGAAAGAAGCCTGTTATAATCAATGTCCACAGATTTAAAACCAATTGTAACGCTATCTCGAATGAGATAATCAAGTTTATCAACATCAATGGTATTGGAATTTAACAAAGAAATAAAGCAGTTCTTTATCTCTGTTTCAGGGTTTTTATCTGTATACTTCAACCCGATTATACATCTTGCGAAAAATGATTTTTCATCGATTTTTTTTAAAACACTTTTAAACTGCCTCAAGGCAACCAAAGCGCTCATAATTTCGTGCGGAGCACCAGTTTCATTTTTCCATTCGACAGCCTTATCCCTGACGACACCTCTCAACTGTTCCCATATAGAATCATGTTCTAAATAAAAATGCTCACTACTATGTGAAAATGGCGCATGTCCAATATCGTGACACAAGCAAGCCAAAACAAACAGTTTTCTATACCTGCTAAAATCCAAATTTATAACAAATTCTTTACAATTTTTTATAAGTCTGTTAAAATCGGCTTCCAATATTTTTGCAACAATACCACCAAGATGATAAACACCCAATGAATGGGAAAAGCGATTATGGCTGGAACAAGGATAAACCGATGCATAACCCGTTTGTCGAATATCGCGTAATCGTTGAAATGCGGAATTATCTATGACAGACATTACATCATTGTCATCTATCTCTATATATCCATAGATAGAATCTTTTATTTTTCTAGGCAACCTTCATTCCATCCATAAGCGTCTTTAAAATCTCTGGAGAAAGATAGGAAAGAAATCGTGATATCAAGACATTCTTTGGCACAATCGTTTTCAATGATTTTCCATCATCTGATATTTCAAAACAATCTGAAAAATTCATCAGCATTTCTCGTGTATAGTAATCAGAATATAATATTACAGCAGCGATATTGTTATCTTTAAACCGTTTTACGGAATTGATTTCTTTTTTCTTCAAATCCGCAAAAGAAATACAGTCCCCCGTGCATGTTATAAGAGATGCCGCTGCAAAATATTCCATTCCTATGTACTTGCACATAAAGTTCTCCAATCTGCCTATTATATACTATCGTTTTTTTATTTGTCAACAACGCAAAACACAATCACCTTTTTAGCATAAGGCGGTTGCCCACAAGTAGTTTCACCTATTCTTATGCATAAAAGGGCAAGCCGCTTCGCTAACAGTTTTTCGCTAACGCAAAAAACTGCGCATAGGTTCTTTTATCTCCTCTCCTCAATCGCATCAATGTAAGAAAGGTTCAGTCGTCCCATCTTGTCAACCTCAAGAAGCTTCACAGGAATGGTCTGCCCCTCCTTCAAAACATCGGAAACCTTTTCAACACGATCCCGGGAGAGCTTTGAAATATGGCACAGCCCCTCCTTCCCCGGAAGAATCTCCACAAACGCGCCAAAGTCCATAATGCGTTTTACCGTTCCCTGGTAGATAAGTCCAACCTCGGGATCTTCCGTCATTCCCTTTATGGCTTTTTTAGCGGCATCCGCATCCATTCCGTTTTTCGCATAGATTGTAACAGTACCGTCATCATCCGTGTTTATCGTGCAGTTGTACTGGGCGCACAGAGCCTTCACATTCTTTCCGCCAGGACCAATCAGCGCGCCAATCTTGTCAACAGGAATCTTCATAGAAAGAATTTGCGGCGCAGTCTTTGCAAGAGGCGCTGGCTTGTCAATGCACTTTTCCATTATTGAAAGAATGTGAAGACGACCAACACGCGCCTGCTCCAACGCCTTTTGCATAATCTCAGTGGTAACGCCAGGAATCTTTATATCCATCTGGAAGCCTGTGATTCCGTCCTTTGTACCAGCAACCTTAAAATCCATGTCGCCCAGGTGATCCTCCTCGCCCAAAATGTCGGAAAGAATCTTGTATCGCTCGTAATGCTCGCCCTCGGTAATCAAGCCCATTGCGATGCCCGCGACCATTTTTTTCATTGGAACGCCCGCCGCCAGCATACAAAGCGTACCGCCACAGGTAGAAGCCTGGCTTGAGGAGCCGTTCGACTCCATGATTTCAGAAACAACACGCACGGTGTATGGGAACTCCTCACGGCTTGGAACCATCGGCGCAAGTGAACGGCGCGCAAGGTTTCCGTGACCAATCTCTCGGCGGCCAGTCGTCAACTTTCCTGTCTCTCCAACAGAATACGGCGGAAAATTATAGTGCAAGATAAAATGGTCGCTTCGCTCGCCATCAATGTCATCATACGACTGCTCGTCAAGCGAAGTGCCGAGCGTACAAACAGCAAGGCTCTGCGTTTCGCCGCGGGTGAACAACGCGCTTCCGTGTGGAGAAGGAAGCACATTCACTTCGCATGTAATGGGGCGAATCTCATCGGTTCTTCGTCCGTCAATGCGAACGCCATCATCAAGGATGGATTTTCTCAAAAGCTTGTACTGAATGTCATCCATAAGAGAAGCAAAAAGCTTTGCTTGCACAGGGTCGTCCAGCTGCTCGGCGTATTTTGCAGCCAATTCCTTCTGCACTTGCGCGATTGCGATGCCACGGTTTATTTTTCCATCTTGGAAACACGCTTTCTTGAGCATCGGTGTCGCCTCCGCCTCGATAGCCTCGGCATTTGCAAGCGTCACATCAAGCGGATTGAGCGGAAGCTTTTTCTTTCCCGCCTTTTTCTGCAATTCTTCCTGCAAAACACACATTTCCTTTATGAACTTCTCCGCCTCCGCCAATGCGCCAAGCATAACCTCCTCGGAAACCTCGTTTGCGCCGCCCTCGACCATGGTAAATCCGTCCTTTGTGCCGGCGACAACAATCTCCATATCGGCTTCCTCAATCTCCTTGAAAGTCGGATTGATAACATATTTTCCATGCAAAAAGCCCACTCGACACGCCGCGACAGGTCCGTGAAATGGAATGTCCGAAATTGTGGTCGCCGCGCTCGCAGCCAGAACCGCAAGAATATCCTGTGTGTGCACGCCGTCCGCACTCACGCAAGTCGGCACAATCTGCAGCTCATGACCAAAAGAAGGCTCAAAAAGCGGACGCATCGGGCGGTCAATAAGGCGGCTCACCAAAATCTCCTTGTCCTTTGGTCGTCCCTCGCGCTTTACAAATCCGCCAGGAATTTTTCCCGCCGCATAAAATTTTTCATTGTACTCAACAGTAACAGGAACAAAATCCTGCCCCTCCGTAACAGAACTTGAGGCGCAAATTGTCGCGACAACCGCCGCCCCTCCCCACTGTGCATACACGCAGCCATTCGCCTGCTTTCCAATTTTTCCCGTCTCAAGAATAAGATCGGCATCTCCCAGTCTGTACGTAACTCTTTCTACTGACATAAAAACCTCACATCATTATATTCAGAGCCAAAAAACGCATGCAATTAATAATTAACATCTGTCGAATAATCTAGGAGGGGAATTTGCAACAAGTGCGTAGCACGCAGTTTCTAGCAAAGTCTTCCCCTGCGGTCGCACTTCGTTGCGCCCTACCCCTTCTGCGGGGGTGCCCCCGCAACGCCCCACGCGAGCGTTTAAACGCATCGTTCAAAAAGAGCTGCTTTAGCGCTCGCTACCAAGTTTTGTACGCTCTGCTCCCAAAACTTGCTAGTACATTGAAAAGAGAGCAAGCGAACTCTCAAAAATACTAGTCGACAAATGTTAATTATTAATCTTCCATACCATCCTTTGGCATCTGTTGCAAAAACAAAAAGCCCTGCCCTTCAACAGAAGGCACAAGGCCGTCAACACAAAACTACTTTCGCAGTCCTAATTCCTTGATAAATGCTCGATAGCCCTCAAGGTTCGTGCGCTCAAAATACTTGAGCATCTTTCGCCTTTGACCAACAACCTTCAACAAAGAGCGTTTTGCGCACGCATCCTTTGGAAATGTCTTTGAATGTTCTGTCAACTGCTTTATTCTCTCCGTAAGAAGCGCAATTTGAACTTTTACAGAACCAGTGTCCTTTTCCTTCGCGCCATATTTTGAAATAATGGCGGAAGTCGTCTCTTTTGTAAGTGCCATATACTTACTCCTATAAAAAGTTTTGGAGATTGCTTCAGCAATCGAAAAACTTTTTACATGCGTTTTGCAACGAAGTGAAAAACGCACATAAACCTCAAGTTTTCGCCTGCGGAAACTTGCTGCTTGCGGCGGGCGCACCATCTATGCGACTGCCGCATGCCTTACTCCTATAAAAAGTTTTGGAGATTGCTTCAGCAATCGAAAAACTTTTTACA
>X363_Desmarests_Spiny_Pocket_Mouse__coassemble_429_pt1 | contig 27152 bp, 19 predicted proteins | sample X363_Desmarests_Spiny_Pocket_Mouse__metabat2_high_PE_007 | metagenome-assembled genome bin X363_Desmarests_Spiny_Pocket_Mouse | reverse complement strand
GCTGAACAATCGATTGTCACATTCCCAAAGTCCTCTAACCTACTAGCAAGTTTTGGGAGCGAAATGGACAAAACTTGAGGCGAATGTACGACCAACAATTGCTGAACAATCGATTGTCACATTCCCAAAGTCCTCTAACCTACTAGCAAGTTTTGAAAGCGAAGTGGACAAAACTTGAGGCGAATGTACGATTAACAATTGCTGACCAATCGATTGTCACATTCGCCATATTCCACTATAATATATGAATGTTTCGGTTATATGTTGAACGAAAGGCAGGCTTTGATAATGAAGCGGCCCGAATTTTTTCAGAGATAAAAAATTTTTTAGGTGTTTCAGGCGTTACTGGAGTTCGCTACCTTAATCGTTATGATGTGGAAAATGTGGGCGAGACTGTAGCAAATGTCGCGTGTACACGAATTTTTAGCGAGCCACAGAGCGATTTTTGCGCGTTTGAAAAAATCGATGTTCCTGAAGGCGATACGGTCATTGTGTGGGAGTACTTGCCAGGTCAATACGACCAAAGGGCGGATAGCGCCGAGCAATGCCTTTCTCTGCTCCGTGCGGGAATTGCTCGTGAAAATGCAGGAGCGGTGAAAGCAGAAAGTCCTCGTGTGCGTTGTGCAAAAGTGGTGATTTTGAGTGGCTCTGTTTCAAGCGATGATGTTTTGAAAATTCAAAACTATCTTATCAATCCTGTGGATTCACGCCTCACCGACAGCAAAATCCCTGAAACACTTGAAATGACGCTTGAAGAGCCAAAGGATATTCCTGTTGTTGAGGGATTTATCAATTTTGGCAAAGAAGCACTTGAGTTATATCGACAGAAAATGAATCTTGCGATGGATTTTGCCGACATACAATTTCTCCAAGATTATTTTATCAGCGAAAAACGCAATCCTACGGAAACTGAAATCCGAATTCTTGACACCTATTGGTCTGACCACTGCCGACACACAACTTTTTTAACGGAATTAAAGAATATTCGCATTGAGGAAGGACCTTATACTTCTCTTTTTGAAAAATCTCTGCAAAAGTATACGGATATGAGAACGGAGCTTTATGCAGGGAGAAGCGACAAGCCTGTATGCCTCATGGATATGGCTGTCATTGGTATGAAATATCTCAAGAAACACGGAAAACTTGATGATATGGAAGTGAGCGAAGAAAATAACGCTTGTTCTATCTATATTGATGTGTATTTTACTCAAGACAAGGACGGAAAGGCTTCGGATAAAACTGAACGCTGGCTTTTGATGTTTAAGAATGAGACCCATAATCATCCAACGGAAATAGAGCCATTTGGCGGGGCTGCAACATGTATTGGAGGCGCAATCCGCGACCCCTTGAGCGGACGGTCTTGGGTGTATCAGTCTATGCGTGTGACAGGGGCTTCTAATCCGACAGTGCCTTTGGAAGCAACTCGAAAAGGAAAGCTTCCACAAATAAAAATTTGTCGCGAGGCGGCTCAAGGGTTTTCTTCTTATGGAAATCAAATTGGACTGACGACGGGCGAAGTGAAGGAATATTATCACGACGGCTATATGGCAAAGAGAATGGAGCTGGGAGCCGTGATTGCCGCCGCTCCTGTGGACACGGTGATGCGTGAACGCCCAGAACCCGGTGATGTGGTGATTTTGCTTGGTGGGAAGACAGGGCGTGATGGAATTGGCGGAGCGACTGGTTCTTCAAAAGTTCACACGGAAAAATCAGTTTCAACTGCGGCGGCGGAAGTGCAAAAGGGAAACGCGGTTGAAGAGCGAAAAATCCAGCGTCTTTTCCGAAATAAAGAGGTGAGCCTTATGATTCGCCGATGCAACGACTTTGGCGCGGGTGGTGTTTCTGTTGCGGTAGGGGAGCTCTCTCCAGGGCTCGATATAAATCTTGATGCCGTTCCAAAAAAATACGCAGGACTAAACGGCACGGAGCTTGCCATTTCTGAAAGCCAGGAAAGAATGGCGGTTGTTGTCCGCAAAAGTGACGAAGAGCAATTTATCCGTGAGGCTGAAAAAGAGAACCTGCAGGCGGTGAAAGTTGCCACTGTGACAGATACAAATCGAATGGTTATGCGATGGCGTGGAAAAGTCATTGCGGACATTGCACGGGATTTCTTGGACGCGGCGGGAGCGCATCATGAGGCAGTCGCGCTTATCGAAAGCCCTGCTCCACAAGAAGACTCTCCGCTTTTGAATACGCTTCCTTCGGTAAAAAACGAGCTTGAAAACGGCATGGATGCATGGGCTACAGAAAATGCAGACGCGTTGAAAAATGCGTGGCTTTCAAACATTTCTGACCTTGCCTGTTCAAGCCAGCGAGGATTGGGAGAGCGCTTTGACGGTTCAATCGGGTCAAGCACGGTGCTTTTCCCGTACGGCGGAAAATATCAATGTACTCCTGAAGCGGGGATGTGCGCAAAAATCCCTGTGATGACTCCACTTGAAACCTCTACAACAAGCCTTATGGCGCACGGATTTGACCCTCGCGTTTCTGCATGGTCTCCGTGGCATGGAGCGCAAGTGGCGGTGCTTTCTTCTCTTGCAAAAATTGTGTGTATGGGTGGAAACGCTGAAAAATGCCGTCTTTCATTTCAAGAATTCTTTGGGCGCGCGGTGAGTGAAAAAACATGGGGCTATCCTGCGGCGGCGTTGCTTGGCTCTATAGATGCGCAAGTTGCAATGGGTACTGCTTCCATTGGTGGAAAGGACAGTATGAGCGGCACGTTCGAGGAGATAAATGTTCCCCACACGCTTGTGAGTTTTGCGGTGACAACTGAAGATGTGAAGCATATCACGAGTGGCTCATTTAAAAAGGCAGGACATCCTGTGTATGTGATAGCCACTCCCTATTCATCTTTGCTTGCTCCCGACTTTGAAACATTCACAAAAAATGCAAATGCCTTGTATAAGTCGAATAAAGCTGGAAAAATTGCCGCAATGTATCCTGTTTCGGCAGGTGGCATTGCGGAGGCGGTGACAAAAATGGCGATGGGAAACAGAGTAGGCATAAAAATCGAGAGTCTCCTTGTCTCTCCAACAGCCTCGGCATTTAAAGCCGATTCCCAAAAAGACGGAGCGATTTCCGCAGTGGATTTTTTCACTCCGCTTTATGGCTCTGTCATTGTGGAGGCGAACGAAGACTTGGATATAAGCGTTTTTGCGGATAATACGGCGACTAAAATCGGAACAACGATTGCGGAAAAAGAAATAGAAATTGCGGTGAATGCGCTTCCAAAGATAAAGATTTTGCTTTTGGATGCGGAAAATGCGTGGGAAAAGACACTCTCAAATGTGTTCCCGTCAGTGAGCGGAGCCACTGTGCAAAAGTCGCTTCCTGATTTTGCAAAAGGCATTCACCAGTCGTTAAGCGAAGTTCGAAAAAATCCAATTTTTAATGCGCCAAAATCTCATCCGCGCGTAGTGATTCCTGTTTTTCCAGGCACTAACTGCGAATACGATATGGCTCGCGCGTTCACCCTTGCAGGCGCGGACTGCAAAACGGTTGTGCTTGCGAACAAAACCCCTGCTATGCTTGAGGAAAGTCTTTTGCGTCTTGAGAAAGAATTGAATTCGGCGCAGATTCTCGCCCTTGCAGGGGGCTTTAGCGCGGGCGACGAGCCTGATGGCAGCGCGAAATTCATCGCGAACTGTTTGCGGGCAGGGAAGGTTTCTGACGCGGTGATGAATCTTCTCAAAAAACGAGACGGTCTCGTTTTGGGAATTTGCAATGGATTCCAGGCGTTGGTAAAAACAGGACTTGCCATGTATGGAGAATTCCGTGAAATGACGGTCGATATGCCAACTTTAACTTTCAATAAAATTGGTCGCCATATAAGCCGCGTTTCTCGCACTCGTCTTGTGAGCGCACAAAGTCCGTGGGCGCAGGATGCAAGTGTCATCGATGAGCGAATACATCTTGTTCCAATCAGTCACGGAGAAGGTCGCTTTGTGTGCGATGAAAAAACGGCGCGCCTGCTTTTTGAAAACGGACAGGTTTTCACCCAATATGTTGACGAATTTGGCAAGCCTGCGATTGTCGAGCCAGACAATCCGAATGGGTCGGCGTTCGCAATTGAGGGAATAACCAGTCCCGATGGGCGCGTGCTTGGAAAAATGGGGCACAGCGAGCGAACGATTGGCACTTTGCAAAATGGTGCAAGTGGTGATTTGATAAAAAATATTGCAGGAAATCCACTTTTCAATGAAAGCGAGAATTCGTGCGAAAATATATTTGCCGCTGGCGTGCGGTATTTTAAATAAGGAAAAGAAAAAATGAAAAAACTACTTGGATTGCTCGTTATTTGCGTGGCGTTGGCTTCTTGTGCAGTGGATAAAAGCGCATCTGGTTGGTATGAAGATTTTGACAAGGCAAAAAAAGCTGCAAAATCAAAGAAATGCAATATCCTCCTGTTCGTTAATTCTGACAATGATGCAAATGGCACAAAATCGGCGGTAGATGGACTTGTCGCTTCGAGCGATTTTGTAAAGCGTTTGGAGAAAGAGTATGTGTGCGTGCACTTTGACTTCACTAACTTAGATTCTCTATTGGGTGAGATTCCTGACAATTTGACAAACAAAGAGCAAAAGGCTCTTGAAGCACAGCAAAAGAAACTGTACAAACAGTTTACTGTTGCTGACAGTTATATGATACAAGAAACCCCCGCTCTCGTTCTTGCAAATCAAGACGGCTATTTTATAACTGATGTTGCCCTTGATTATATGGGTTTTTCTGTTGATGCGTATATATCTAACATTGAGCTTGAAAAACAAACAGTTGAGGACTTTGAAAAACGTGTTGAGGCTACAAAAAAAGGCTCCAGGCTTGAAAAAGTTCGAGCCATTGATACATTGTATGAGTCGATGTCTGAAACTCACCGACTTTTGATTTCTGATTTGATAAAAAAAGTGCCTCTTTATGATAAAGATAATAAAACAGGATTGGTGGGTAAATACATTGTTGCGGCGGCGCATTCTGATGCATATAAAATGTTGATAGAAGGCGCGTCTGGAGATGCATATAAAGTGTATGAAGCTGCCGCATATAATAAATATGTTTCTCCAGAGGACGCACAATCTTTGCTCTATCTTGCTGCAATGATGATAGCAAACACTGGTTCGGATGACATTGACAAGATGCTTGAGATGCTTGAAAAAGCGATTGATATTTCTCCAGAAAGCGAATATGCAGAGAATTTGCAGCAGGTGTATGACAGTATGCTTTCTATGCAAAAATCGATGAAAACACTGGATTCGTCAAATTCTGATGCAGAAACAGTGAATGATGATATACTGAATCACACTGTAGAAAGTGAACAACCAGCAACGAATGAAACAGTAACAGACAAAGCTGAAAAAACAAAAGAATCCGAAGGATTCCCCGAGCAGAGACAATCAACAGAGGTTTTTGAGTAAACAGTGGAAAATCTTTCGCTTGCAGGGCTTCTGATAGCATCGGGAGTCCTTGTCACCCTTTCAATGCTCTTTTCCATTTCAGAAAGCGCGTTCCTTTCTATGAACAAACTGCGCCTGCGAGTGCTTTGCAAGAAAGGCAGCAAAAAGGCTCTTCGAGTAAGTCGTCTTCTTGAAAAAAAAGAAATACTCATAAACACTCTTTTAATAGCGAACGACCTTGTTAATATACTGCTTTCTTCTCTTGTAACCGCGGCGGCGATGCGAATCTTTGGTTCAAAGGGTGTGGGAATTGCAACATTTACCGTCACCCTGTTGCTGCTCGTTTTTGGTGAGATTACGCCAAAAACAATAGCGACGAGAAATCCTGATGGCATTGCATATGCCCTTTCCTTTTTTGCCGCTACAACTGTACGGATTTTAAAGCCTTTAGTCTATGTGTTTACGGTGATAGGTCGAATTGTTTTGAAAATTCGAGGCGTGAATGTTGAAAAGCCAAAGCAGTCGTATACGGAAGAGGATATAAAGTCTTTTATCGATGCAGGTGGAGAGACAGGAATTTTGGAAAGCGGTGAAAAGAATATGATGAATCGTGTATTTAAATTCACCGACCTTGCCGCCCAGGACATTATGGTTCCGCGCACTTCCGTTGTTGCAATGAACGAGAATCTTTCTTATAACGAAATACTGGAACTGGCAAGAAAAGCCCAGTTCTCGCGATTCCCTGTATATGGGAAAAATCTTGATGACATCGTTGGCGTTCTTTATTTGCGTGACTTGCTCAAAATACAGGATACGACATCATTTGACTTAAAGGAGATTATGCGTCCGCCACTATTTGTTCTGGGGACAAATAAAATGTCTTCTGTTCAAGAAACACTCCGTGAGCACCATCAGTCATTTGCAATTGTAATTGATGAATATTCTGGCACGGATGGGATTTTAACAAAAGAGGATATGTGCCGCGAAATTTTTGGAATGAGCGAGAATTCCAAGCCATGGAGAAACAGCACCGCCCTTTCAGAATTTCTAGGTAAAGATGAATTTTCTCTTGAGGGCTCAACGCTTCTCGTGGATATAAACGATTTGTTAAAGCGTAATATAAAATCAGATATGAATGAAACATTGGGCGGATGGATTTCGGAGCGGCTTGGGCGCCTTGCAGTCCCTGATGACCGCATTTTATTTGACGGCTATAGTTTTACCGTTGAAGAGATTTCTGAACGGCGTATAAAAAGTGTTCACATAAAGAAAATCGAGGCGGAGGAAAATGAATAGTCTAAAAATTTTCATAACAGTCGCAGCGATTTTGCTTATTTTAAAAATGGTGGGTTTTTTTGCAGGGTCAGAAACTGCATATCTTTCAATTCCCAAAATAAAATTCCGCCGAATGATTCAAGAACAAAAGAGAAATGCAAAAATCGCCGCCTCCCTCAAGGACAAAATGGACGAGCTCCTGACTGTTGTTTTAATCGGCACCAATTTTATGAACTCACTTGCCTCGTCTCTTGCGACATCACTTGCCGTGCAAATCGTAGGAGCAGGTGGAATTGGAATCGCTACGGTCATCATAACATTTTTCGCAACGATTTTCGGGCAAATTGTGCCAAAGACTATCGCGGGAGTGCACTCAGAAAAAGTCGCGTGTTCAAACGCAGTGCCACTTTTCGTTCTTGAAAAGATGTTGTTTCCTATTGTTTGGATTTTCACTCTTGTTTCAAAAGGCGCGGCGAAAATTGCAGAAAAATTGTGGAGGACAGAACAATCGCTGGTGACGGAAGAAGAGCTGGTGACATTGATTGATATGGGAGAGAAAGAGGGTACTCTTGAAAAAGCAGAAAGCCGTATGCTCAATAAAATATTTAAATTCAGCGATTTAAATGTTCGAGACATTATGAAGCATCGTTCTCTTGTCCAGTCCGTGAAGGCAGAGGCGACACGCGATGAAGTCATCGAAAAATTCAACCAGTCAGGATTAAAAATGATTGCGGTCTACGATAAATCGCCTGAACAAATTGTGGGGGTGATTGGCTACAAAGCCGTGCTTTTTGCATCGGAAAAAAATGTGCTTTTTGGAAGAGGGTACGCCGCTCAAGTGATGAAAAACGCTCTGTTTGTGCCAGAGACATTCTCTGCGCTCGGGCTGCTTGCAAAATTCAAAAAGGAGCGCACGGAATTTGCAGTCGCGCTTGACGAGCAGGGAGGCACGGCTGGCGTTGTCACAATGGACGATATTTTGCGCGTGGTTTTTGGGCGTCTTTCTGACAATGAGAAAAGCGCGCTCCCCCCTGAAAGCAGAATCAAATTTATTTCCGCAAATGAATTCATTGTTCCTGGCGACATTGCTCTTGACGACATAAACGACATCTTGAAATTCAATTTGGAATCCGAATATTTTATCACGCTCGGAGGTTGGCTTTTAGAACGATTTGGCGCGCTCCCTGCTGTGGGAGAGGCAATTCGCTACAACGGCATACTCTTTGTTATTGAGGAACAAGCCTCTCGAAGAATCATCAGCGTTCGTGTGAAGATGGCTAGCCACTAGATTAGTACACCAAGTTTTATAGGTAGAAGGCTAGCTCGCACTTTTGCATTTGCAAAAGGTGCAAGTTGGTACTACATTGACTGACCATGGGCGAACACTAGGGGAGTATACCAATAATTGCTGCTTGAAGTTCGCCTCGCAGTTTTTTACATAGCAAAAAACTGCATGTTGGTACTAACCTCTTCGCAAATGTTCTCTTACATTCTAATAAAACTCGAATTAAGCCTAAATATAAATTAGAACGCGCGGTTGTATTTCCAGTAAAAGCCAAAGCAAAAGCGATTGTAATGGTCGTTCATTGGAGTGCGCGTTGATTCGTACTCGAAGACTGCGCTAATAGAATGATGTTCGGTGATGTCGAATGTGAAATCAGGGCGGATGTTCCAAATGAATCCACCATTGTAATCATCGTAGAATTGTTCATATGTTTCGTTCTCTGCGCCCCATGCGACGGAAGTCCATGCGCCCAAATGCAGTGCATTTGTGATGTCCCAATTGATGCGCGCACCAGTGTACACGGCTGCCGTATAGTCAGAATAAAGGTAGTCAGAGAAGCCAACTTCAGGTTTTATCCAAAGTGGAAGCTTGCCGAATTTGACAAATATTGCACCTCCCGTTCCCCACATTTTATTGCCGCCAACATCATTTTTCTTTTCAATTCCGATTCCATTCAAGCCGAACCACGCATCAATCTTGAAGTACTGTGAAAAGTCAAGTTTTACGCCTGCGTACAGTTTTCCACCATTACTATCTTTATCAGCGTGGTTATAGGTGACGGCAACAGTAAGCAAATCAATTGGTTTGAGCTCCACCGCGCCATTTATACGGAAATGGCTGGAGGTTGTGCCGTTAGGAATCGCTACGCCGAATTGCACATAGTGCTTGTTTTCCTTGTTAAATCCAAGCGTGTAGCGAGCGGCTATTGCAGTATCCGCCCATTTGTACGCATAATCCATCTTGCCCGCAACTTTGTCAGTTTTTGATGGCTTGCCTTCGTTATTAAAAATGGAAGATGGATTGCCTCCAGAAAGATCACCCTGCACAACATGGGCGAGTGGCATCCACGGAAGCCCTTCTGTCTGAGGGTACGGTCCAACCGACCAGTCAAGGTGTGTTCCAACGCCCGCTTCAAAATTCTTGAACGGACGCACAATAAAGTTGATGTAATGGTCATAGCCAGTGCGCTTTTCACCCATAAAAGCAAATTGCGTTGCATCTGTGTTTAAAAAACTTATGCCGCTCCCATCCCAGTCCATTTTTGGGATTCCCCAGGTAAGTCCGCCATCCATCGTGAACCATTCCCAGTCCAAGCGAACTTGAATCGTGTCCAAAAGACCTGTCCAATTGAAATGGTCATGACCATCATCACCGTCATTTTCATAAGGCAGACCTAATCCTGTGTACAGAATGTTTTGCACACTACGCTTCTTTAAAATTTGTGCGCTTGCGGAACTCAAAAGAATCGCGCCAGCGACAATTGCAACTAGAAATCTTTTCATATTTCCCCCATAATAAAGTTTGCAACGCAAACTTACCTCCTCTTATAAATAATTATTTGTCGAGACAATTTCGACTTGTTTTATAATTTTACCCGAATCATCATTTTGTGTCAAAGACGCGATTGAATTCTCATTGGATATTTCACCAATAAATATCGGTAGACGCTCCGCCCGCATTTTTTTTCATTTGTAAAAAAATGTATATTTGGCTGGCGGTTTTGTTTTGCAAACAACAGGGCTTCGAGAAATAATACTTGTACTTCAAACTGTCAGTCGGCCGTGCGCATTTTCTCCTTTCTTCTCCTCTAAAACTTTGCCTTGCACACAAAATGCATTCTTTCACCTGTAGAGGGGTGGGTGAAATCAAGGGTTTCTGCGTGAAGCATAAGGCGAACTGCGGAACTTTGATTTCCATAAAGGCTGTCTCCGATAATGGGAATGTTCAAGCCCCGTTTGTCGGCGGCGGCAAGGCGCAGTTGGTGGGTTCTTCCTGTGAGCGGAAAAAAGCGAACGCGCGACACGATTTTTTTTGAACCGTCTGACAATGTAAAGTCCTCGTCATCTATTTTTTGCCATTGTGTCACGGCCCTTTTTCCATATTCTTCGTCCCATATTTGGCGTGGGCGATGGTCTCTGTCAACGCGAAAAAACAATGTGACCTCTCCTGTCGCTTTTTCATCTGAAAGCTTTCCATCCAAAAGAGCAACATACTCTTTATGCACTTCTCGCATTTCAAACTGTCGACTCAAAGCGCGATGCGCCTCCTCTGTAAAGGCAAGCACCAAAAGACCTGATGTCTCCATATCAAGGCGATGGACAGAAGGCTGCGCGATGCAAGATGGGAAAAGACGTTTCAATCGATTTACAATGCAGTCTTGTTTTTCAGGACCTCTTCCTGGAACGCTTAAAACGCCGCTTTGTTTATCCAAAACAACTATGTCGCAGTCTCGGTACATTATTTTTATCCCCAGCATTTCAGGCAAAATCAAAGCACATCGCTCGTCACATGGTGGATACCTATACAACGACTTTTTGTTGTTCGTGTCTTTTCCAAAGAAAACTTCTACCATGCTCAACGGCGTTAAGCCATGCCGAAACGCGTAGTCAAGCAGTTTTGGTGCGCAACAGTCTCCTGTTCCTGTGGGGGGAAGTTTTTCCGTGCAAATTTCAAGCAGTTTTTTTTCACTGCCATCAGCACACGCAAATGAATAGAGGGAAAACACTTTTAAAAGGGATTCATCGGTGAGTTTTTTTCTTTGCTCGATGTATGTTTTTTCATCTTCCGACTGTTCTAAAAATCGCCCGTTCTCAAGTCTTCGAGTGTTTTTTAATCTATTTATTTTTTCTGTTAAAATATGAATTTCTTTGTCATTTTGAGAAAGGGCGGCGTTTATTTTTTCCGCATCCACGATGGGTGGCACAAAAATATGTTCTTTAATTTGCGACATCGCAGGAAACTTCAGTTTCCGAGAATGTTGAAAAGGTCGTTTCGCACTGGAATGAGAAACGTCAGTCAATAAGCGAGTTTGTGTAGCAAACTCGAGATAAAAATCCGCGCGCCATTTCAGCGCGGATTTCAAATGTTCCTTAAAATCCGTGCGCCAATTGAGCGCAGACTTTAGACAGTCGCCTTTTTTTTGCCGTTTTTCCTCTGCATCGTCTGTATGCACAAGATACACAAGGCGTTTTGAAATTCCAGAAACAGTGTTGAGCACAACACGATTTTTTTCATCGTCTTCTGCAATTAAAACACCAATCATAATGCCTTGTGATTTTCGACTGTCGCTTTTAGGAGTGATATGCTCTAGCCGTGCCACTCCTGATTCAAGGGCGTGTGTGATTTTCTTGCATTCTAGAAAGGCCTCTTCCTCTGGAAACGGTGGAAACATGTCGCCTAGAAATTGCGAATTTCCACAGAGCCATCTTCCTTCGCAATGAAGACAGAAGGGTTTGCTTTTGTGAAAAATCCGTTTTCCACAACTCCTGTAATTTGATTTATCATATTTTCAAATTCCACAGGATCGACAGGCTCTTTCCAAAGGCAATCCACAATTTGGTTTCCGTTGTCAGTGATTACAGGACCGCATTTTCTCAATCCCTCTCGCAAAGTGACCGTTGCGCCAAGTTTTTTCAATTCTCTTTTTACCGCTGTGTATGCTTCAGGAATTATTTCAACAGGGAGCGGAAATTTTGTTCCAAATGTTTTTACCGTTTTCGAAGAGTCCGCGACTATTACAACTCGTTCAGAATTATACTCAATGATTTTTTCGCGCAAAAGAGCCGCTCCTCCGCCTTTAATCAAGTTGTTGCTGTCGTCAATTTCATCTGCTCCATCAATTGCAAGGTCGAGGTGTCCGTCGATTTTGAGGTCATGGAACGCATAAATGGGGATTCCCCATGCGGCGCAGGCGTTTTCCGTTTGATAGCTTGTTGCGACAGCCTTTATATTCTTTATGGTGCCGTCAGCAAGCAGCTCCGAAATGCGTTTTACGGCTGGAAGGGCGGTGGAACCTGTCCCCATGCCAATTTTCATTCCGCTAAAAATCAGCCCTTCTTTCATAAGTGCATCGACCGCCGTCTTTGCCGCCAGTTGTTTTTGCTCGTCTTGAGTTAATGCAGCCATATCATACCTCCTCGTTTGTAAAATAGAAAAATTGTTTATATCCTTGATATCTTAACATAGAAGATCCATTGCTCACATTTTTACATCCCGCCGCTTTTGCCACCTTCATAACAGGCGTTTCATTCGGTTCATAAATAATATCATATACATTTTCGGAGCCAGTGAATTTATAAAACCAAATCGGATTGTTTTCCTTTGAAGGCGGTTCATTTGAATTCATTCCCACATTAGTTGTTTGAATTATTATATCAGAATACCGACTTAAAATCGTTGCGCTGTCTCGTGTGAGCGGAGCACACATAAATCCGAATTTTTTTGCCAACTCTTCGGCGGCACTTTTTGTGCGATTGAAAATGCAGGCCTTTCCACCCAAGAGTTTTACCGCATAGGCGATAGCGCGTGCCGCCCCCCCTGCGCCAATAATCGCAACTTTCCTCCGATGAAGCTTTTCAACACCGAGAAATTCGCAGAGAGCCTGTTTGAATCCACTGTAATCTGTATTTTGTGCGTGCCACTTGTCGTCTTTTTTTATCAGTGTATTGCATGCTCCAATAATAAGGCACTCTTTGCACACTTCATTTGCGTTTTGCATTGCCTCCACTTTATAAGGGATAGTAACCGCCATTCCATTGATGCCTACTTGGTTTGCAAAATCAATTGATTCTTCTATAGAAGTTGAAGGCATCGGAATAAAAACTCGGTTCATCTTGTGTTGTTTGTATGCCTCATTGTGAAGGAATGGGCTTGAAGTGACTTTTAGAGGATACCCTGTAACAGCGCACACCTTTGTGTCTGAATCAATGTTTCTAAAATTGTATATTTCATTAAGTTCAACTGGGTCAATATGCCCAATTTTAGTCATTGATTCGTCCATTTCAATAGGGGAAGTGTATGTGAGATAGGAATTCAATTTGCCTGAAAGAATGCGCGATGGAATACCGAGTGGACCCATAGCACATAAAATGTGGTCAAAGTCGTTGAAATTTTCGGCTTCTGCAAATAGTCGTGTAACATCGGAAAGTTTTTTTGGCATAAAGGCGATTTTTGGAATTTCGTAATTTGTTCGTCTCATCTGCTCGCACTTTTTGCGCACATTAGCGATGGGGTTTTCAAAGTCATGCAGACTTCTGATGATTTTTATACCAAAAGCAAGTGTCGCATCTTGCAGTCCCGAAATATGGAAGTCATCTTCAAAGTCAACATAGGCAAAATTCTTTGAAGGATTTTGATTTGCAAAAGAAAGCGCTCGTGCAAACAGTGAGGTTCTAGAAAATTCGCTGTTTGTGTATTTTCCGCCATCAATTTGCCGCCGTATAGTCAAGATACAAGGAAAGTTTATCATTGACGGAAATCGGCGAATGCTTAATTGCTCTTCGGAGTCCAAGAAATCAACGCGTAGCTCCACGATGTCGATGTGTCTTGCATAGTTCTCAACAATTGCAACATCCTCACGAAGCGTTTTTCCAGTCAGTGAAAGGCAAATCAGTGGTTTTGTCATATTTTTTTACACCTCATCAATGAACAGTGGTTTTTGCAACTGCTTTGTCAACAACGAAAAGAGTTAATATTGTGCCGCTTTCAACAGCATATGGCATTGTAAAACTTCCGCCTGAGTGAAGAACATCTATTAAAACAACAGGACCGTTTTCGCTCGAGGCCTCAAGTCGCATCGGAACAGGATACGGATAGTTGGAAAGATTTGCTTTGAAAATGCCATAGGTTTTTCCTTTTACTTGACCAGTCGGCATAGCCATGTCCACCGCTATTCGTGAATAATTCGGCACAAATTCCTTTTCAAACTCCTGCTGCTTCGTAACAGTGCCAGGCTCTTCATCTTGAGCGGCGACATGTGATGTGAAGTCAAAAATCAATTTGCTGCGAGCGGCGAGAGAAAGCATTTCATTCAAAGAAAGCCCCACAAGATGAGGAACACGCGTATTGTCAAAATTGGGACCGCGGCTGACTACAAGTTTTACGGTAACAGGGTCGGAAATCTCGGTGCCAGCAGGTGGATTTTGTTCTAATATAGTTCCTGCATCGGAGATATTGGCTCTATATTCAGGATTCGCAAGCACAATCAAAGGACGAGCGCTGCCAGCAAAAAGCGTTTGAAGGTGCATTTTCAAGTCGTCAAAATTCATTCCAATGTAATTTTCAACATGGTCAACAACAACTCCTCGGCTTACAACAAGAGAAACTCGGCTGTATCCCTTTACAATAGTTCCTGCAGCAGGACTTTGGTCAAGAATCGTTCCCTCATCTCCTGGCACATCAGAATAGCGAAGCGTAATTTTTGGGTAGAGCTCCTTGCTTTGCATTTCAATAAGCGCTTGTGCGAGCTCTTTACCACGCACTTCAGGAACCATAACTTCTTCAGGTCCTTTTACATTTACAAAGAACACCGCAAGACAAGCGCAAATCATCACAACAATAGCAAAGACTACAGAAAGCCCAAGCAATTTTCCATTTGATTGAAGCTTCAACAAAAGAGATTGTGCGCTAAAATCATACGATTTTTTCGTTTTGAGGTTCTTATCCTCATTCTTGGCATTGCTTGCAGCTGCATTTGTTTTTATGGGCTCTATGTTTTCAAGACCGCTCACATCAGTATATGTAGTGTTGTTTTCTGCATCGTTTTTATGTATTTCAAGATGAGAATCAATCTCCGTTGAGTCTTTAGGTTCGACGGGCTTTTCTTCCGCAACATCGTTTCTATAGATTCCAAACAAATTATACGAACGAGTGAAAGTCTTTGTTTCTGTGTTTTCAGGCTCTGTCTCTTCGGTTTTTTTTTCGCCCTCATATGCTATGCCCATCTCATTCTCAGAGTTCTCATCAAAAGTATTGTTATCATCGGTGAATTTAGATTTCTTTTTACTCATATAAGAATACTACCATTTTTCTAATTATTACTCAATTCCTCTTGTAAAGCCTGTGCAAAGCCGACCACCAGTTAATATGGCAGCGTTTGACAGTAGTAGTGTGAAATTCGACTTTTATCCTAATAAAAAAAACAGTCGCGAAGGCACAAGGGCGAACACGAGTTTTTTCGCCACCTTTTAACATTCAAAGTTCGCAACGCTTCGCTAAACAGTTTTCGCAATGCAAAAACTGCATATTGATTGATAGACAAAATCGCATCCGATTGCGGTCGCCTGCCATTGGCAGTGGCGGAAGATTTATTGTTGTGTTGCACAGTCTTTAAATCTTCGACTTCCGCCGTGCAGTTTTTGTGTGCAACAAAACTGAGCGAGGGAGTTTTAAGAAAAGTGCCCGGGAATGGCGTTAATACGCTGTTTTCAAAATGGTAAACAAGTCGTCTGTTGTCGTGCTTCTTGCAAGTCCGTTCATAATGTCAAGATGTCCCGCATCTTCTGCTGCAAATGCGAGCTGGTCAATGGAAAGATTCAACTCTTTGAGACGAACGGGAAGTCTTGAAGTTGTCAAACGCTGTCGTATATCTGTTGCAAATGCTGAAACGGAATCTTCCCTTGCGTTGTTTTCAGAAGTGATTTCAAAAATCCTGCTTATTTTTTCAATTTTATCCGCTTTGAAATTGCCTGCGTCTTCAATAATAGCGGGCAGTAAAATCGCTGACACAGTGGAACGGGAAACATCATAGCGAGCGTTTATTGTGAGCGCAAGCAAATTTGCAATTCCAAGTGAACTGGTTGCGGCGGCGATAGACGCAAGGCATCCTCCTTGCACAAGGAGTTCTGCTTTCGTAGCTGTTGTTTCAAGCGTCTTTTCGTCATGCAGAGCATATTTTAAACGCTCCACCGCTTTTTCTACGAACATATCGCTGAAAAAGGATGATTTTTGCGAGATATAACTTTCGACTGCAAGACAAAGCGTTTCAAGAGACTGAGAAGACAACGCTTCTTTTGATAAACTTGAAGCAAAATTTGTATCCCACAAAACAAGGCGGCACAAATCTGTTTGCGGCTTGAAAAGCTTTATTTGTCTGCTTCGCGAGTCTATGAGCGGAATGTATGGTGTGAATGCGAATGGCGCACGTATTGTCGTTGGTATGCAAATTAAAGGAATAGGGGAGGAGTCAGGAGTTTTGGAATTATCAATGCAATCATAGATGGAACAATCTGTGTTGTAGAGAGAAGCAATAATCATTCCTGTGATTATTGTTCTTGTTCCCCCTGCGGCAATAATTCCGTGAACGCGCCCCTGCTTCGCGAGGTTTAGCATCTGCTCGACTTCTCGGGTGCTTGCTCCACCGGCGGTGTTGTCCACAACGAAATATTCAACCTTCCGTTCAAGCAAAGGCTGCAATATTTTATCTTGTATTCCTGCATCTTTTAAAGGTGGATCCATAATCACTGCAAACCGAGAGCCAAATGAACATGCGTTTTGAGGAAGACGATTTATCGTGTATGAGCCAAGTATAACATTCTGTGAAATTTTAAAATTTAAATCAGCCATAAAAATCTCAAGTGATAATCGAGGCTCTCCCAAAAATAAATGTTTTTTGGGAGAGCCTCTTCGAGAAATGCAGGTAAGATAAAGGATTAGCTGCTATTTCTCGCAAATACATCTAGGGTAGTTTTCCCAAAATTGCAATTTTGGGAAAACCTCAATCTAAAACAAAAAAAAGACGGAATTCCTATTCCGCCTTTTTATTTCCTAAAAACCAATGCCTAAAGAAAATAGCATCTGCATTCAAGGCAATCCTACAGTCCGAAGCTTTCCATAATTCTATCAGCCGTAGATGAAATAACTGCGTCGTTCAAATAATTTGGATCTTGAATCTTTGCCTTGACCTCGGCTATTCTATCAGCACGAACATCAGGAGTCTCAGCGGCAACCTGTTTCATATAGTAAACAGCGGCTTTCTCTTTTGCTTCGTCAGAAACGGAAATAGAATCAGAGCCAAATGTTGACTTGGAAACTTCTGCAGAACTACGAGTGTTCTGTACATTGCTCAATGGGTTAATTCCACCAATTTTATCTATCATCATATTTTCCTACCTTCCGATTTAATTATCGGCTTTTTCATCAGAAAAGTGAAGTTTTTTTTGCCCCGAAATGAAAACTGCAAATTCTCCTTTTATGGAAGCTCTGCTGGAAAACTTGTCTCGCAATTCCGAGGCAGTGCCTTCAATAATTTCTTCATGCAGTTTTGTCAATTCGCGTCCAACCACAATTATACGGTCATTGTTAATATCGGCAATGTCGGTCAGTAACTTTATAATTCTAAAGGGAGATTCATACAAAACAAATGCATTTCCCAGCGCAAGAAGCTCCTTTAGCCTTGCCCTCCTTTTTCCTGGTTTTGGCGAAAGAAAACCTTCGAATGTCACTGTTTTTCCGCCCGCCCCCGCGACACTCACCAAAGAGGCGAACGCGCTCGGCCCTGGAATCGGAACAACTTTGTGACCTGCTTTTCTTACCAGTCCTGCGAGGAGAGCCCCCGGATCGCTTATTCCAGGAGTGCCAGCATCGCTTGCATAAGCCACGGCCTTCCCCTCGTCAAGCAACGCAATAATTTTTTTTGCTGCGGAGTCCTCGTTTTGTGCACGGCAACTGATAAGTGGCTTGCGTATTTCCAAATGATTTAAAAGTTGGAGCGTATGTCGCGTATCCTCACAGGCAATTGCATCGACATTTTTAAATGTTTCAATTGCTCGTAAAGTAATGTCGCCCAAATTGCCAATAGGCGTACCAACAATAAATAATTCAGACATAATTTATTTTATCCCAAAAAAGGTGGATTTACAAGTGAAAAATAGCGAAACATAGCGAACGCCAGGGCTTCAACGACAACATAGTGAACAGAGACGAGTGTTCGTGCATTCGCTTTATGTTCTGTACGCTTTTCTACCAAAGTGTGTGCTGACGGGGCTACAAACAAAAAGGGTTGCCCTAGAAACTCTAGAGCAACCCAAAAACGTTTTTAGGAGGCGTTTTATGAAATTCTACTTTATTCTGCGATAGGGCGTGGCAACTTCTTTAAGTGCCAAATGTCCTTCACATAGTCCTCAATTGTACGGTCAGAAGAGAACTTTCCAGCGTTCGCAATGTTCATCAAGCAGCTTTTTGCCCAAGAAGTCTGATCCTTGTAACGCTTGTTGATTTCTTCCTGTGCCTTACAATAGGCATCAAAGTCCGCCAGCAAATAGTAGACATCCGCACGATTTCCTTCAATTCCGTAAACAAGAGAATTGTACAGCTCGCTGAACAACTGGTGTGTTGGGTCATAAGTGCCGTCAACCAACTGGTTCAAAACTTTCGCCAGCGCAGGATTTCTTTCGATATACTCCTGTGGATTGTATGAGTGCTCAGATTCGATTTTTATAATCTCATCAGCGGTAAGACCAAATATTACCGCGTTGTCTTTGCCTGCTTCCTCAACAATCTCTATGTTCGCGCCGTCCATAGTTCCAAGCGTAATTGCGCCGTTCACCATAAACTTCATGTTGGAAGTGCCGGAGGCTTCCAACCCTGCTGTTGAAATTTGCTCCGAAACATCAGCTGCAGGGAAAATCTTTTCTGCAACTGAAACGCGGTAGTTTTCAACAAACACAACTCGAATTTTGCCTTTTACGCGTCTGTCGTTGTTGATTCTGTCGGCAACCGTGTTTATAAGCTTGATGATTGTCTTCGCACGGCGATATCCTGATGCAGACTTTGCGCCGAAAATAAATGTATGAGGCACAATGTCAAAGTTCGGGTCGTCAAGAATCTTGTTGTAAAGATACATAATGTGAAGCACATTCAAAAGCTGCCGTTTGTATTCGTGAAGTCGTTTTACCTGCACATCAAAAATGCTATCTGTATCGAGCATTTCGTTTTGAGTGTGCTTGAGATAGTCGGCGAGACGCTGCTTGTTGTTATGCTTGATTTCAATCAATTCTTTTATAGACTTTTTGTCGTCAACGAATTTTTCAAGTTCCTTCAACTTTGACAAGTCTTTTTCCCAGCCGTGCCCAATGCGAGCGGTGATGAACTCTGAAAGCTCATGGTTTGCGCTCAAAAGCCATCGTCTTTGGGTGATGCCGTTTGTCTTGTTGTTGAATTTCTTCGGATAGAGCTCATACCAATCTTTCAATTCCTTTGACTTCAAAAGTTTTGTGTGGAGCTCTGCAACGCCGTTCACACTGAACCCTGCATGAATTGCAAGCCATGCCATATAGATTTTTCCATCATTGATAATGGACATTCTATGTTGTTTTGCATAGTCCTCAGGATATTTTTCACGAAGCTCAATGCAGAAGCGTCGGTTTATTTCTTCAACGATTTGATAGATACGAGGAAGCAATCCTTGGAAGATATCAATCGGCCATTTTTCGAGAGCCTCTGCAAGAATGGTGTGGTTTGTGTAGGCGAATGTTTTTGTCACCACTTCCCATGCATCATCCCATTCGACATTGTAGTCGTCCATCAAAATGCGCATAAGCTCAGGAATTGCAACTACGGGATGGGTGTCGTTCAACTGAATTACATGCAAGTCTGGGAATTTCTTAAAGTTTGTTCCATAATCTGCAACATAATGACGAACTAAATCTTGAAGTGAAGCTGAAGAGAAAAAATACTGCTGTTTTAAGCGCAGAGCCTTTCCACTTGGACCTGAGTCGTTTGGATACAGAACAAGGCTGATATTTTCCGCGTTGTTTTGTCTTTCAACGGCTCTGTTGTAGTCCATATTATTGAACAATTGCAAGTCGAATCCGTTTGGGGAAGATGCCTGCCATAATCGCAATGTGTTTACTGTTCCCGTTCCAAATCCAACGATTGGCATATCATATGGAGTTGCGGTCACTTCCTCTGCGTTTTCAATGTAGTATCGATCGCGTCCATCGGGGGTTTTCCCATATGCGATGTTTCCGCCGAATTTTACAGTGACGGCAAGGTCGCTTCGCTTTATTTCCCATGGATCTCGGTGGGCAAGCCAATTGTCAGGATATTCAACTTGATAGCCGTTTTCAATTTTCTGCTCGAACATACCGTATCGATAGCGGATTCCGTATCCGTGCCCAGGATAATCCAAAGTCGCAAGGGAGTCAAGGAAACATGCGGCAAGTCGTCCAAGCCCTCCGTTTCCAAGTCCTGCATCTGGCTCCTGATCTTCAATCATATCATAGTCAATGTTCATGCCTTTGAGGACTTCCTTCACTTGGCTTGAAATCTCTGCGTTTATAAGATTGTTGCTCAAGGCGCGTCCCATAAGGAATTCCGCTGACAAATAATAAAGCTGCTTTACCGGTTTGTTTTCATATTCATGGCGTGTTGCCATCCAATTTTCCATAATCACTTCAAGCGCGGATGCAGACACAGCATCAAACAAATCATGTTTGTTGGCCTGTGAAATATTCTTTCCGTACTGCCTTTTCAAGCGAGCGGAAAGATCCTTCTTGAATTTTTCGGCATCAAATTTCATTGATGAACCTCCGTGTTCGATAGTTAGAAGTTTGGCGACTTCCAAAAACTAAAATCTTTAGAAATCTTGGTTAAAACTGTACAAGAAAAACCAATAATTTTCAACATAAATTCAATAGTGGCGAGTTAAAAGTTTTATTTCCCCATAAGAATCACAAAACTTCCTGCAGGGAGTATATAGAATTTCTGTTCCTGCAAGGGTTGTTCATTTCCATTTTCTGCGATGCAGTCGTCCCCCTCAATCGAAGTGTCTGCGACAAAGTGCCATTTCTTTCCGTTTGCGGCGGATGGCAATGTTATAGTCACATCATATATGTCGGTGTTTCCCGCAATGTAAAAGTCGTTGTCAAATTTTCCTGAAGCATCGTGACATTTTGTTCCGTCTAGTTTGAACGCAAGAAATCGCTTTGTCGCGTTCCAGTCAGGGTTTTTTCCCTCCACATCAAACCATTCAATTTCAGGAGTCTTTGTGGAAAAGAATGTCTCCCTTTGGAACACAGGATGCATTTTCCTTAAATGTATCATTCTTTTTACAAATATAATCAAGCCTTTGTTTTTTTCTGCTAAATTCCAATTTACCCACGAAATTTCGTTGTCCTGACAATATGCGTTATTGTTTCCCATTTGAGTTCTGCGAAATTCATCTCCTGCCATCATCATAGGCACACCTTGAGAGGTCATCAAGCACAATATATAGTTTTTAATCTTTTTCGTGCGAAGACCTTCAATTTTTGGATTTACCGTTATGCCCTCAAATCCGTGGTTATAGCAGTTATTGTCATCTGTGCCATCGCGGTTTTGCTCTCCGTTTTCATCGTTGTGCTTTGTGTTGTAACTCACCACATCGTTGAGCGTAAAACCATCATGCGCCGTTATGAAATTTATGGATGCGGTTGTAAATCTTCCGCTGTGATTATACAAATCCGAGCTCCCCGCGATTCTTGTTGCTGCTCCTGTCACAATGCCTTCATCTCCGCGCACGAAGCGCCGAATGTCATTGCGGTATCTATCGTTCCATTCGCTCCATCTTCCCCCAGGATAGCCTCCGACAAGATATCCGCCTCCGCAATCCCACGGCTCTGCGATGATTTTCGTTTTTTGAAGAATTGCATCCTCTGAAATCGCGCGCGTCAAAAAATTGTTCATCTGCAAGTAGCTGTTTTCATCGCGGCAAAGAACGGCTGCAAGATCAAAGCGGAATCCATCGACATGCATTTGGCTCACCCAATATCGCAAGGAATCCAAAATAAGATTTGTCACCACAGGATGCGCCACATTCAATGTGTTTCCACAGCCTGAGAAGTTCATATAATATTGTTTTTGGTCTCCAGGAAGCATATAATAGGTGGAATTTTCAAAGCCTCGAAAACTAAATGTGTACCCCTGTTCATTTCCTTCCGCCGTATGATTAAAAACAACATCAAGAATAACTTCTATTCCTGCCGCATGCATCTGGCGAACCATTTCTTTGAACTCGCGAACAGACCCCCCTGGCGTTTTATCCGAAGAATAGCTCGTTTTTGGCGAAAAAAATGACATAGGGCTATAGCCCCAGTAATTTTTAAGCCGCTCGCCTGTCTTTGGGTTTATATTATTGTTATCATTGTCATCAAATTCAAAAATCGGCATAAACTCAACGGCGGTGATTCCCAAATCCTTGAGATAGGGAATTTTTTCGCAGAATCCTTTGTATGTTCCATGGCTTGAAACCTGTGCTGTTTGCGAAGCGGTGTAGCCCTTTAAATGCGTCTCATAGATTATGGACTTGTACATCGGGTAGCCAAGAGGTTTGTCGCCTTGCCAGTCAAAGTCATTGTCGTCAACAACAACGCATTTTGGAAAATCCGAGAGGTCTGAAATCTTGCCGTTTTCAATGCCCGCAAGCCCCATTTCTCTCTGTCGATTATATGAGTGGAAAACAGATCCGTTCGTCAACGCTTTTGCGTATGGGTCTAAAAGATATTTATTAAAATTGAATCTGTGCCCTTGAGGAGGGGTGTATGGTCCGTCGACTCTGTACAAATAAAGCGCGCCAGCGGAAAGTCCTTCCACAAAAATATGCCAGACAGAGCCGGTCTTATTGACTTTTGGGTCAAGTTCTATAGAACGAGTTGGTTGTTTGTCTTGAACAGAGTCAAACAAATCGAGAACAATTTTTTGTGCATTCTTGCTGTACACCGCAAAATTAACGCCGTCACAACAGGGGACTGCACCTAATAGAGTCGGGTTTCCTATTCGAGTGTTCAAAGATTCCATAACATTTTTATTCTATCAAAAATGCCAGTTGAATGCAATAACATAACGAACGGACGGTTACAAACAAACGGACGAGCACGAGTTGTTTTTTAAGTGAATATCGGTACTGGGCTCATTTCACCAGCTGTGAAAGCGTGTTGTCATGTTGCCGCCAGTTTTTATCCACTTTCACCTGCACATCCAATTCAATTTTGAATGGAAAGACATCGCGCATTTTTTGAATTGAAGCGGCGCGGATTTGCTTTATCATTGACGCTCCTTTTCCAATGACTATTCCTTTTTGGCTTTCTCGCTCCACATATAAAAACGCTCTCGCCCACATATTGCCTTTTTCTCCGCGCTTTTCCAAATCCGCGATTTTTACATAAAGGCAGTGGGGCAGTTCCTCTCCCAAACGATTTATCGCCTCTCCGCGTATGATTTCAGAAATCCGAAACGCGATGTCCTGGTCTGTGTACATATCTTCTGTGTAAAGGGCAGGGGCGACTGGCGCAATGTCATACAACGCCTTTAAAACCTCGTTTATTCCCTCGTCATTTTTAGCGGACATTTTTAAAATACGATTTTCTGGAAAGTCTGCAAGGTTCTTCGCAAGAAATTCTTTGAAGTTTTCAGGTCTTGCGAGTGGAGAATCTATTTTATTCAGCGCAACAACAAGACGCTCCTTGTATTTTACCGCCAACTCTCCATTTAGTTTTTCTTCGTCTCCAGGCGCACGCGTTGTGTCTATGATATACAAAATGCAGTCCGCGCTGTCAAGCTGCTCCTCCGTGACGGACTTCAAGCGAAGATTTAATTTTTTCTCTGATTCATGATACCCAGGTGTGTCGACAAACACCAATTGTCCAAAAGAGGTGTTTACAATTCCTCTGATTGCGTTCCTTGTGGTTTGCGGAGTGGGAGACACAATGGAAACAGGCTCTTGGCATGCAGCGTTCAAAAAAGTTGACTTCCCTGCAGAAGGTCGCCCCAAAATTGCGACGACTGCGGACTTTAAATTCTCGTTGTTATTTTCACTCATAGACAAGCATTATAGCAAAATGCAAAAAAAATGTCGCCCCCTGAAAAATTCAAAGGGGCGATGTTTCGCATTTTTTTAGATTATATCCTAGTAGTTTTCCTTGCGGATTTCAAAATAGCTTTGTGCATGTGCGCAAACAGGGCATACTTTCGGAGCGTCTTTTCCAACGACGATATGACCGCAGTTTCGGCACTGCCAAATTGCATCTCCATCCTTGCTGAATACAAGCTTGTCTTCGACATTCTTAAGAAGCTTTCGGTAGCGCTCTTCGTGGTGCTTTTCAATTTCTGCAACGCCTTCAAATTGCTTTGCGATGTCTTCAAATCCTTCTTCGTGGGCAACTTTTGCGAAATCATTGTACATATCAGTCCACTCGTAGTTTTCACCGTCCGCCGCAGCCTTTAGGTTTTCCGCTGTAGTTCCGATTCCATTCAATCTCTTGAACCACAATTCAGCGTGCTCCTTTTCATTGTTCGCTGTTTCCTCAAAAATGGCTGCAATCTGTTCGTAGCCTTCTTTTCGAGCTTTGCTTGCAAAATACGTGTATTTGTTTCGAGCCTGTGATTCGCCTGCGAAAGCAGTCTGCAAGTTTTTTTCTGTTTTAGAACCTTTTAATTCCATTTGTTTACTCCTATTCTAAAAATATTTTTATAGACTATATATAAATATAACTATTTTTGTGATAATTTCAAGTTTTTTCTGTAGGAATTTGAGTTTCTCTCTCTCTATATATTTATTTATTTGGGGCGAGTTCCTCCACCCAGTGGCTTTCCAGGGTTCCGCTTTCGCTCCATTCCTCACTTTCGTTCGGAACTACCGCCCTTCCAATCCCAACGCGGCGCATCTATCCACAGCAAATCCCTCAAGCCTCACAAAAACGTGTTTGGTCGTTCATTTTTGTGTCGTTTTGGGCTATTTAGCCTCGTCTTCACCAAAACATTCCGATAGTTTTTTATAATAAAATGTTCTATTCCCGATGTCAAATATCACATCAAACTTGCGCAAGAAATTCACTCCCAAAACAATGTAGTCTTGTAATGAATCTACCACACTGACATCATTGGGGGCAATCTGCACTCCTAATACGCCGACTCTTTCTCCTGCAAGGGCTTTTGGAACAGAAACACAAGCGGAATTTCCCGTATCAATTTTTGCAGGAATTTCAGAAGAACCTATTTTCGCTATAATATAGAAAGTATTTTCATGAACTAGTAAATCCGAAGCAATGAAATCTTTTGGGATAAAACGAAGCTCACGAATCCTGTTTTCAGAAGAAAACAGACCAAACTGCGCGTGTGCCAGTAAAAATGGAGCAATCCCAAAAATTCCTTTTTCCCAACGGCTGTCCACATCCCAAAAATCACGCTCCAAAGTAATTGCGGGAAACCGTCTCTTTACCCCATAGATTCCTGCTTGAAATCCCGAAACGGCATACGCTTGATATTCGGCACGAACTCCCCGAATCGTCTGGCTATACACACCTGCAAAATCGAAGCTTTTTATCTTTTCAAACAGACAAAACGGCACTGTGCCAGTATCGAACTGGAAAAAACCGAAAACCCCATTAACTTCTGCTGGAATTTCAATTTTATTTTCAGCCGTTATAACAAAAGGCACATCAAGCAATTCTTCTGCATAAATTGCACAATATGCACACAGCAAAAACACTGCCAAAAAATTAGTTTTCATTTTTTTGATACCATATACAGTTTCCTTTGAAATCAAGAAGCACATCATATTCTTTCAAGATTTCAAGACCAACAGACGCTTCCATTTTTTCTGAATGTCGAAAAAGAGCGGCATCATACACTGTGCCAAAAACTGATACACATCCACTTTTTTCAAGTGCCATAGGAATGCAACCAAAACCTTCATCCGCAGTTGCAATGCGGGCATATATAATATCGCCGTTGTTTTCGGTATCGAAATTTTCATCATTATAAAATAGGGGAGTGTACCACCCGTCGGCATCAGAAATTAAATCCTGTTTTTTCGTATATCGAGATGGCATTGCATCTAAAATCTGTATCGTTCTGTCAGAAAATCGTATTTCCATCGCTTTTGCAAACGAAAGAAACAAGGAGCGTCCGATAATTCCCATCTCCTTTTCCCAGCAAAGTCCATCTATTTTCTCATAAACGCTCACAAAAGGAAAAACTCCCTCGATAGCAATATCCATAAAGCGTATTTTTGAAACGGCATACACTGTCTCTTCAACAAGAATATTTCGAATTCGAAATGTTCCTGAATGTATTTCATCAACTTCTGCAAAAGACATCCGCGCAACGCTAGGAAAAATTCTTGAGTCAAATTGAAAGAAGCCGTTGCTATCTTTGACTTCTGCAAAAACGACAATCTTTTGGTCTTCTGAAATGGCAAACGGCATTGAAAGCACTATTTCCGAAAATAGAAAGCACATCTGCAATAGAAAAAGGTTACCAAAAATAAATTTTTTCATCATATTCAAAAATTTTGGGAAACAGAAAAGGTCGCCGTGTGTTTGTTCGTATCATACTGAAAACTAAAAATTGTGCCATTGTTTGTTGTTAAAGTTGCAGAGGAAGTGTCAACGGATATTTTTGCCTTTCCATTATAATATGAAAAGATATTGCCAGCAGTTCCCCAATCATATGTAGATAATGCTGAAAAATCTCCTGCTTTTATTGAATCACATGCAACTACAAAGGTATTCAATAATCCAGAGTCAACACCATATTTTGTTTCTTCTTTTGTATAAAAACCACTTAAAATATCTGAAAAATTTTCTTTCGTATTTGATTTTGCATCTGCTATAGAAAATTGTACCGTTGTTGATTTTTCTGATACACTTTCATTATTTAAAGGAACTGTTGTATTTATCCCACCGCAACTGCCACCACCACTGGAACTTGTTTTTACATTAGAAACAAGGGTGTTTGTTGCGATTGAGTAGCCACCACAACTGCCTCCACCACCTGATGAAGAACCGCCACCGTTTGACGAAACGCCACTTGATGACCCACCACTTGACGAACCTCCACCCGAAGAACCTCCGCAGCCAGATCCTCCGTTCACGGCAAGCAACTGCGTTGTGTCCAGTTCCAAAAAATTTTCAAGATTGAATTTCATAACGATTTCCCTTTCATATATATCAATTTAAACCTAACAGATTCTTCAAAAATATGCAATCGGAGGATGCTAACATGCTAGTTGTTTTCAGAAGCCCCTGATGCCTCTTCAAATCCAACAACCCGAAACACACTATTTTCAAAATCAAATTGGATTTTCGCATTTTTAAAGGCTGCGTACCCAAGCATATTCATTTTCGTTCCGAATGCCCGCATAATATCAGATACAAACGGAATAGTGCTGTCCGTTGTTTTAAAAACACGATGAACAGCCGTTTGCGAACCAATTTTGACTTCAACAGAAT